>OIFS01000116.1_pt1 | contig 40490 bp, 57 predicted proteins | sample 1582131 | NCBI WGS metagenome assembly OIFS01 (sample SAMN07501065, study PRJEB24779) | human gut metagenome | isolation source: stool | host: human infant | place: USA: Pittsburgh, PA | reverse complement strand
TCTCTTCCTGAAAATTCATACTCTAACATTCTTTCAATTTCAGGAGCATGGTATTTAATCATTTTAAATAAATTAATGAGTTCTTTATCTACATCATTAATCACCTCAACCTTTGAAGGAGTTTTTCCAAAGAAAACCCACCCAGCTCCAAAGAATGGTTCTACATAACACACATGGTCTGGTATCATTTCTATTATTGTTTTTCTTAATTTTGACTTTCCTCCCATTCTACTAATAGGGGGTTTCATCATTTTAAATTTACTGCTTTTATCTTTAGTCATTTTTGTCATTCCTTTACTGTTAATTTTTATAAACTATTTATTTTTTAAATTTTCTATAATGTCCTTTTCAGATATATTTTCATATTTCATTAACTTAATAGCACATCTATCAGCTAGTTCTTTAAAGTAATTTCTTTCACTTTTAGCAACTTCTAATTGATTTCTTATATACTCATTTTCTTGTTTTAATGATTTAATGTAATCTTCTCTATTTGCCATAATATATCCCTCCTTACCAAATAAATTTTTATAAAAAAGAGAACCTAAATTATAGGCTCTCATTTAAGCTTTTTACTGCAGCTAATTTATTTTCTGTTTCTGCATTTAATAATTTTAATTTCTCATTTTCTTCTACTAATTGTGTAGCTTGTTGTTTTAAACTATCTTCATGTAACATTGCTTTTCCCTTGTTATACTCTCCAGCTAGAGCTTGTCTTACTTCGATTAATTCTTCTTTAGTTAGATGTGGGAATTTTTCTAGTAACATATTATCGAACATATCAGCTTTAGATTGTGCTAAAGTTTCAATATTATCAGTTACTCTATACTTTTCTTCAACCATGTTCCAAATATTTTTACCTACTTCAAAAAGTTCTGCATATTTACTTTCTTTAATTTTTTGATCTGCAACTTTCTTTTTAGTTTTTAAGTATTCAACTGCTTCATTCCCTACTGATTTTATTATTGCTACTAATACTGTAGCTAAAGCAACTCCTACTGCACTTAAAATTGGGTCTAATATCTTTTCCATTTTACATTCCTTCTTTCTTTTTATTTAAATAAATGATTTTGTATTGCATAAAAAAAGAAGCCTACTATAGAGCCTCCAAACATTGTTATAAATATCTTTAATATCATTATTAAAGTATCTATACTTTTTATTAAGTTAGTTATTTGAACTTCTTTTTTAGCATCACTTTGCTCTAACTTATCCAATCTATCAGCATGATTATTTAATCTTTTATCATGTGTTTTTAATTTATCTTCTACTAATTCTTCATGCATATCGCTACCCTTTCTTTTTTATGTAGTGAATAAAAAAAGACTATCTCTAGCCTTAATTATTTCCCTACTATTTTATTAAGCTTGTATTGTTTCATGATCTGTTGGTAATGAAGTTACTAACAGATTAGATAACTCCATATATTGTTCAGGTGTTATTTCATGTGTCATCATAAAGCAGCCTAAAAATTGCTTCATTTCCTCTCTTTCCTTCTCTGTTTTACATCCATTTTCTATTTGTCTTTTACATAATTCATACATCATAATTAATCATCCTTTCATTTATTTTAAATTATTATTTAATTTAATCATAGCAAGATTTCCATTAGCTTTTACTATGCTTGGTACTAATAAATTATTAATAACATCCCATATATTATTAACTTCTTTGGCTAAATTTTGTAATGAGCTTCCTATATTGCTTGGTACTTTAAAGTCTAAAGTTCCTGGTAAACTATTTTCTATACTAAAATATGTTTTTTCTCCAAATGTATCTAGATCTATATCTATTACACCATCTACTACTTCTACTACTGGTGTAGCTCGTTGACAAACAAAAGTAATAGGATTTGCTTTTAGCCATTTTTTTATTAACGCTGAGTTATTAGGATCATTAACATTTGTTACTCCTAATTTACTTTTATGAATACTTATAGCAAAATACTCACTTGTTACTTTAAAACCTTCTTTGGTAGATAAATACCCTCCTTGGTTAGAAGGTAATCTATCATTTATACATATAGAATTAGGCTTGACAACTTTTGATAAATTTGGAGTCATTCTATTAAAATAAACATATGCATTTACAGTATCTCCAGTACTGTTTGCCCATACTATCCAATCTTCATTTTCACCATCTAAAGCTCCTTGATATGCAGTTTTTGAAACCTTAACTTGTCCATTATCCTCATACATAGTGTCCCACTCACTCAATGGCTCTTTGATTAAAATATTTTTTTTATCTTCTTTGTAAGCTTCACATTGAGTTGCTTGAGTTCCTTCTTCTATTTGAATATTTGTTATTTCAACAATTCCTCTATAAGAACCCCCACCACCAGCAGAATACAATATAATTTTTTTATAATCCTTTATATCTTCTGGTGTTGTAAAAGTCATGCCAACCCCTTTTGGATTTGTTAACGCAAAATATTTACCAGTTGATTCATTGTGTAACATAAGTTTACCACCACCAGTATCTGTAGGGTTAACAGCATCCTTGATTACCTTGTAATTATAACTAGAAGTATATTTAGTATTAGGTTTAAGATCTATTTTAAAGTCAATAGACTTAGCCCAATGATTTTCAATTCTCAAACCATTTTCTAGTAATTTTATACTATTATTATCAAATGCTTCTTCTTTTATAGACTTAAAGTTAAATAGATTTTTCCCATGACTTAAAATATTAATTTTATACTTATCTTCAACTTTCTCTGCTTCTCCAAAACTTTTTACTCCTTCAAAATAAGTTGGAATAAAATCTATTTCACCTTTAAATATCATAACATCTGAAAATTTTTTAATTGAATCATCAAAATGATATATACTAACATCTCTAAATTTTTTACTAGGCTCTATAGTAAATGAGAATGTTTGCTTATGTGTTCCTAAAGTCATGCTATCTGTTAGATAAATATCAGGTCCTTCTGATCCTCCTGATAAATTTAAAACAGCTTTAGAACTTCCACTATCTATTGAATTAACAGTATAAACAATAGTATAAGTAGTGTTTGCTTGAAAAAATTCATTTGTACATAAAACAGAAGAAGATGTTCTATCTATTACTCTTTTTTCAAGTCTATTCTTTACTAAGTTAAATAGTGTTTTACCTTTAATTTTCATTCCTTCAGTTCTACTATCAAGAGTATTATCAGCAGCAATACTAGAACCTTTATACGCTAAGGCTTGATTTGATTTAAGTCCATTTTTTAACATATCTATATCCAACTGCATTTGAACTGGATTTTTACTTCCATCTAGTCCAGCTATATATTTTTTAGCTTCTTCTAATGAATTATCTAAATCTGTTTTCTTAGCTTTAGCATCATTATTAGTTGCTATTAATTCATTGTTTGCTGTTTTAGCTGATTCAACATTTTTAACAAGTTCTGAATTTAAAGGTAACCCTTGTTGAATATTATTAGATAATTCTGTAGCTTTAGCATTTAAACCTGTTAGTGTTTCTATTTTCTCTGTAGCTTCTGTATTCTTAGTATCTAAATATTTTATAGTTTCTTTAACTTCTTTAGCTAGATCTATGTTAGATTCTAAATTTTTATTTAAAGAAGTAGCAGTAGAAGTATTTTCTAAGAGCTTAGAATTAATATTATTAGCTTCTGTTATATTAGATTCTAAATTACTATTTGCATTAGTAGCAGTAGCAGTATTTTCTTTTAACTTTTCACTTAACTTACTAGCTTTATCTAGTATATTTTCTAAATAAGTAAAGTCTTTACTATCTGCTATTGCTTTAGTAATATCACTAAAAATATTATTTTCTACTGTTAAAGTGAATGTAGCTGTATGTTCTAGAAAATCTCCTTCTCCTAAAATTGCGAGTTGACAAGAATAAGTGCCATTCCTTTTGGTTAATTTATTCGTAATCTTAAGAGTTATCTCACCTTCTGGAGGATTAGTTACATTAAGATTTTCTATTATATCTCCTTCTGTAGATCCAACTCTTAGGAAACCAAGATTAACAGTTTTCCCTGTTAAGTCTATTTTTTCATTGTCATATTGCAAATAAATTTTATATTCTTCTGCATTATTATTACCCTGTATAGTCCTAATACTATCACTATTATAATCATCTGCATTTATATAAATTTCTTTCATCCTATTTCTCCTTTCTATAGTCCTGCTAATTTTGCATCTATTCTATCTAGTCTATTAAGTATAGTAACTGTATCAAAAGCTTCTCTATATAGTTCTATATATTCTACTCTGCCAGTTCTACTATTTGTAATTTGTAAGTACTTTCTTCCATCAGAACCATTATAAAATGCCATTTCATCTATCATATCTGGTGCTACTTCATTATCCTTAACCCCAAACTTTGAGTGAATAAGTGGAACTCTCCAACCTGATGCATGAGGGGACATCATCCACGCTTCTCTACATCTGAAATATTCTAAATATGCATCAGCATTATTGACAGTAAATATACCATCATTTTTACCTGAACCATTTAGGGCAATCATTGTTCTACCCTCAATAATCCCTGATGTAACATGAGCATTTTCTATAGTTGTAACTTGTGTACTCCCTAAATCTCCAACTGTAACGTATCCTTGCAAATTAATATGGTTAGCTTGTATTTTAGCTGTTTCAGGTGTCATATTAATTCCTGCAATTATTTCATGTAATCCAACTTTTTTTGAAACTTGAACATCAAATTCACCTGATAAAAGTTGCATTTTAGCTGCCAGTTCCTCATGTATATCATTGCTTTTAGTTCCAGATACGCATGTTAAAGCTTGTTGCATTTTTTCATTTAAATTAGAAAGAGCCTTGGAATAGTTACTCCAAAGCCCTTGGTCTATATTAATCAAATAGCTTCACCTCCTGGATTAATACATTTACCATTACCATCAAACCTATATTTTCTATCTTTTATTATTAAAGTTTGATTAATTGCAAAAGTACCATCCTCTTTAAAGTAATACCAATCTTTATTATCTCTTTGATACCATTCATTTTTAATTTGATGCTCTATAGCAGTTGTTGTAATAGCTCCTGTATCCTTATTTATTGTTATACTCATATGATCTTTATTGTCGTTAGGTAGATACACTTTAGAGTTAACAAACTTACAACGCATTGTATTAAGTTTCACTTGATTGCCTGGTGGATAACCTAAAGTAGCTACAGAATAACCTGGTCTTAAATGACTTAACCAAGTTTCTCCGTTAGAACTCACATTACCATGGTGACCAAGTTTTAATATATCTACTTTACCTATATTTTGACCACCTACAAAATCTTCTGATGAATAAGACATATCTCCTTGAATGAAATATCTTACTGCATCTTTTGAGTTATAATAATATCTAAATAAAAATCCTAAGGATATATTATTATAGTTACTATAGTTATTATTTTGAGTATTATAAACCCAAATATCGCTTTTATCAGTTAGTTGAATCTTTCTATCTGAATTTAACTCAATTATCTTAGCACCAATGCTTCTTGCTTTTGCAATCATTTTTTCATGTAACTCTTTAGTTTTCCATTCACCTAACTCTATAGCTGGCATCATGCTCCAGTTTGGTGTTTTACAGTATAATTCTTTACATCCAAACTTATCTATAAGATATTCCATACTTCCTATGTGATCAGAATGCGAATGAGTAATAAATATTTTATCTATTTTAAATATATTTTTACTATTTAAATATCTTTCCACATCATATTTGTTACAATTTTCTCCACCATCTATTAGATAAACTTCTCCATTATGGTTTTCTATTATACTTAAATCAGGATAAGCTGGATAATATTTATTACTAAAATGAGGATAATGTAACTTAATATCTCTAAATATAGATACATTAGGAACACTTGGTTTAGCTATAGGTGCTAAACTTATAGCTCTTCTTATTGCATTAATAAGGTTAAAGTGATTATCTATGAATTCTTTCTTGGCATTATTTAAAGCTACTAATTGATTTGTATTTTGTAGTTCTGCAACTTTCATAAGTGAATCCACCTCTGATAAAACATTATTTCTTTCTACTTCTAAATCGGTTAATTGCTTCTCTAAATCTTTTTTCTCTGCTTCAGTAAGAACTCCATCCTTAAATGCTCCATTCATTTCATTTTTTAAGTTAGATAAAGCTCTATCACTTTCACTTATTTTATCATTAACCTCATTTTTTATAGAATTAACTTTAGTATCTATTGTAGAACTTACTGTGTTAATTATGGCTCCTGGTGTTATCTTTTGCTCTGCACTTGACATTCTACTGCTTAAGTTTTGTATATTATCATTAAGCTTATTTGTTTTAACTTCTGAATTAGAAACTCTTTGAGTAATAGAAGATAAATCTGCTTTTATAGTAGTTACTTTAGAATCTACTTCTGTAATTTCTTGCTTAGATGCCTTTACTCCAAGATTTGTTTCTATAGAATGTGTCTTAGAATTAATAGAATTAATTTCTGTTGTTACGCTATCCTTAAGCTGTGTTACACTAGAAGATACATCAGATATATTGCTGCTTAAAACTTTAATTTTATCATCTACTGTAGTTATAGATTTATCTATATCTGATTGAGATACTTTAGATTTAATTTGCTCTTTTAAAATATCAATTCCACTCTCTAAGTTATGCATTTTAGAATTAACTGTAATTATCTCTGCATTAGTATAATCTTTAGCAGCATCTAAATTAGAGTTTATTTTACTTGTTAATTCATTATTTAAATTGTTTATATTAGCTGTAATAGTCTGAGTTGTACTATTTAAATCTTGCACACTAGCTTTTATACTATTATTTTCTTGTGTAAATTTACTTTCTGCTGTAGTTATTTTATCTGTTGTTACTTTTATTTTATCCTCAATCTCTCTGACCGTTTTATCTATATCAATTTTATTAACTTTTAAATCAACTTTACCTTTTAGTAATTTAAGTTCAGTAGTTGCTTTACTTAAATTACTATTAGTAGTTGATATATTATTGTTAATAGTGTTTATAGAATCCCTATATACTTGTTCATCTACTTTGAACTTTAACGCGTTGTCTAAAGCTGTTAAGGAAGCTTTTTGACTAGATAGCTCTTTACTATAATCTGTTATAGTATTCTTTTGTGTAGATAGTTCTACATCTAAAGTTCTATCTCCTACAGTAACCTTAGTACCTTTAATAGTTTCAGTACCATTATTATTTACTTCTCTAATAACACTATTTATATCTAGCTTATTACCACTTATATTAGCATTATCAGCTACTTTATTATTATCTATAGCTCCATCCGTAATACCAGCGTTGTGTACTCCATTACCATCTAACATTATAGTTTGGCCATCTTTAGCTCTAACTAATAATCCATATTCTGTAGTACCATCTGATTTCCTATATTCTCCTAAAATAACTCTATTGACATTATTTCTATTTATAAGAATCTGATTACCTACAATTTCTATGGTTCCATCTGCACTAACAATTTTATGTTTGCTAGTTGTTATATCTCCAGCTTCTAATTTATTTACACTTAAAGAGCTTATTTGAGCTGAACCTATAGCTCCATCTGCAATTATTCCACTACCAGCTACTATAGAATTAGCTTTAAAATTATTTGCTGTTAAGTTACCAGCTAGTAAATTATCTATACTTGCTGTTTTACTTTCTAATACATCTATTTTCCCATTAGCTGCATTTAATTCTGTTATATTAGCTTTTATAGCATTAAGATTACTAATATCTGCATTTACTGCATTAAGTTGAGTTATATCAGCTTTAGTTGCTTCTAGTGTACCTATTTTCGCAGTAACTGCGTGTAAATCTTGTATATCTGCCTTATTAGCGTGTAGATTATCTATATTAGCATTAATAGCTTTAAGATTTACAACTTCAACTACGTTAGCTTTAAAGTCCTCTATTTGCTTAACTTTAATTCCATCTATAGTACTTCCATCAATAGTTCCATTGTCCACAGTAATATTATTTACTGTATCTGTAGTTTCTTGGTTCTCTTGTTGGATATCCTCGAATTTTAATACTGCATTAGCAAGTTCTGCTGTATCTCGTGAATGATCTTGAGGATACTCTAATGTTTTAACAATTCTTTGTTTATCTTTTACCTTATTATTTTTTGAAATAAGAGTAATGGTGTCCCCTAATGAATAATCTAAAATAGACTTATATTTTGGATTTAATTCAGCTAAGTTTAGAATACTAGCGTTATAAGAGACGAAAGGTTTAGATATTTCTTCTAATTTAGCCTTAGCATCTTCTAAAAGACTTTCTTTAATAGTATATCTCTCATCTTTCCAATAAATTGTTTTAATCTTTTTTGAATATTGAAAGTTTTCAACATAATTTTTACTATTATTAATATCTGCAAAAGTTAATCCATCCTTACCTTCTGCAATTATTCTAGTAGCAAATTTATAAGAATCTGATTGAACTTGTAGAGCTGTAAGATTTAAACTATCTATAAAGTAAGTTCCCTTATCTTCCCCAAGTTGTTCATATATTTCTATTTCTCTCTTAAGAGTATTAAAAACTATATCTACTCTATATGTTTTTTTGATTTCTTGGACTATTTCTAAAGCATTTTTATTAGTACATCTAACAGTTCTCTTTTTCTTTAATGTATTAGCCTTCACTGTCCAACCAGTTCCAACGATAGCGAGATTAAGAGCATTAGTTATTGTTTGCTCCACACTTTCAAATCTATCGAATATGTTAGCTTCTAAAGTTTCTAAATTAAGCACACAATCAAACCTGGTGTAATCTACACCTACATCTTTAGCTTTTATTACATACTCTTGAGTTTTAGTTTCTATATACCCTTCTTCTTCTATAAAATTGTAAAATTTATCTTCTTTAGGCAAAGAAAAAGAGAGTTTCTTATCTCCAGTTGCAAGAATGCTCTCTATACATAAATCTTTATAATTTATAAGTCCAGCTACAAGCTTTTTATTTTTGTCTTTAAGTTTAAGCATAGTCTAACTCCTTCCTTACTTAAGGTCTACAGTTAGACCTCCTTCAGCTAATTTGGTTACGTAAACTTCTGCTCCAGCTACTGCTAACTTTTTAAGTATCTCTCCATTAGAAACTACAGTAATTACATAGTTTCCTTCCTCAAATGTTGGTTTAACATCATCTTTCTCTTTAACTTCTTTATAGTCAGCATCAACTATCTTTTTATTTTTTTGAAATTTTCTATTATTTTTATTTGCCATAATTTAAACCTTCTTTCTTAAATTTTTATATAAAAAAGAGCCTACAAAATGTAAGCTCTTAATTATTTAATCCTGGATAAACTTGTTGAATTTTTAATCCTGGATAAATTTCTTTTAATATTTCAAAAATCTTAAATTTAACTTCTACCTCATCCTCTATATTCCAAGCCCAATGACATAATTCTTCTAAAAATACACTAACCTTCAAAACCTCTGGAAGATTTAATTTTTCAAAACGCTTTATAGCATATATTATTATATTAGAATTAATACCAAGTACAGTATCACTTAACGAAATTTCTATATCACCATCATCAGTAAATATAGCAAATGTCTTAGGAATAGAATCTAAATTTACTTTATCTTTCTTTAATTGCTTATCAAAATAAATCAAAACAGTAGAATATAAGAGTATATCTTCTTCAGTTAATTCAGTAGTAATTCTAAACTCTAATTTATTTTCCAATCTTTCAGGAATAACTGGTATTAGATTTGCTTTTAATCCTTTGATTTTCATATTTTATCATCTCCTCTAAGGAGTATACTAACATAAAATATTATTTTAAAGGGCTAGTTTTAGCTTTTTTCACTTTAATATTATTTGTCTTTTTATCTATTTTTAAATTAGGACAATTCAAATTTAAATCTTTAATATTAGCCATAAAATTAAACCTTCTTTCTTAAAATTTAAATATAAAAAGAGCTTACAAAATATAAGCTCTTATACTAAAATATAAAACAATTTAATGGTTTTGCTACCTCTGTAGCTTTATTCCTAAACTTAGTTACTTCTGCAACAATAGCTTCACTATTTTCTAAAAATAATTGTTTATTAGTTACATAAGTTTGTATGTTAGCAACTGAATTTTGAGATAAACTACAACTTATTGTCATAACAGGTTGTTTTAATCCATCTTTCTCAACATCTACAGTTGAATTTAAATTTGTTGTTTCAATTATTGTACTTGTTACTTTTGCTTCTGACATTTTATATTCCTTCTTTCTTTTATAAATATCGTGGTTCATATTTTACAACCACATCACATGAATTTTTACTAAGACTTATTTTATTCATCCCTGTATTAAGGAAAGGGAACTCCCAAAAGTCAGTATCTTCAAATTTATTCTTACCTTCCTCTAAGACAGTTCCCTCTTTACCATTTATTATTATTTTTTTATTTGCATGTAAATTTTTAATTATTATAGGATCATTAGCTAGGCCATTAATGGTTAAATCAATAATATCTACGCTTGGAACAATTTCAACTATAGCTGGAGTTTTAAGATTACCTCTAACTTTAATATTCTTAGAATCTTCTTTTTTTATCTTTACTATTATTTCATTACCAAAACAGTACCCTAATAATTTTACTTTTAAGATTTCATTTCCAGGCATTATATAAGAAACATCTGGTTTACTATCAAGTAACACTTTATATTTAAAGTTTATATCATTAAACTTTAATATAGCTTTTTTTATTTCGTTTATAAGATTACTTTTCATAATTTCAAGTTCATTTGCATTTTGACAAAGCATATCAAACTCTAAATCAATTTCTTTATATGATTCTTCGAAATTATCTGAAATAAAAGGAGTAATTGCTCCTTTATTCCATACATTAAAATTTGATAATTTAGCTGGTTTAATTGTTCTTGAAAGCAACTTAGCTTTAAAATTACTTATATGAATATTATTTATTAATAACATTGTTATCTTCTCCTTCTACTTGCTAAAGCTAATTTATTATCAACTATTCTATAAGTTGCTTCACCTATTATATTTCCGTCTAAAATATTCTGTATAGTAAATGAATTACCTTCTGATGCATTAGATGAATTATTACTTGAATTTAAAGTTTTGCTAGTTACTTCAGCATTGCTTTTAGCTACTATAGAAGCTCCTAAGGATGAAGTTTCCATCTTTACTTTAGCTTTCATTTGTTTAGTTAAATTAATCATTTTAGTTTTCATATTATCTTGTAAATCAGGCATTGATTTATCGATACCGACTTCAACTCCTGGCATAATCCATTTTCCAACCTGATCTCTCATTACACGAGATGGTGAATGAATTCCAAGTGCTGATTTAGCTTTATCTACTAATCCGCCAAAGAAGCCACTAATTTTGCCATAAAACCAACTAGCAGCTCCAGTAATACCATTCCATACACCTTGTACGATATTTCTCCCTATTGAAAGCATTTTACCTGGAATAGAAGAAGCTGTATTTACAACTGCATCAACTAATCTTCTAGCTGCATTAACTCCAGCACTCCATAAATTACTTCCCCATGAAACAACTCTTGAGGCTGCACTACTTAAATAACTCCAAATTCGACTTGGAAGTTGAGAAATGTAAGTAACAATATTACTTATAAATCTACTAGCAATTTCAGTTGCTTTAGATTTCATTTGACTACCCCAAGAAACAACTTTACTAAGAGTATTACTTATAAATGATTGAATTCTACCTGGTAATTGAGAAAACCAAGTTATAATATTGTTTAAAAATTGGGAAGCAACTTCTAGAGCTTTAGCCTTCATGTTGTTTCCCCAAGCTACAATTTTATTATAAGTATTTACAATCCATTCCCATACTCTACCTGGAAGTTGAGAAAACCAAGCTATTAAGTTATTTAAGAAACCACTACCAATTTCTATAGCTTTTTGAATTACCATAGGGATTCCTTTGGCAATTCCAATAACCAATTGAATAATTAGTTTTAGACCTAATTCTAATAACTGAAATACTAAGGAGCCTATACCTTGTATTAAAGCCATTACTATTTTGACACCAGCTATTAAAATCTGTGGTAAGTTAGTTATTATTGCACCAACTAAAGTTATTATTATTTGCAATGCCGCCATTAGGATTTGAGGAAGTGCTTGAATAATCCCTTGAATTAAGGCCAATATTATTTTTATACCAGCCATTAATATAGTTGGTAAATTAGTAGCTATAGCTTGAATTAAAGTAAGTATTATTTGTAAGCCTGCCATAAGCAGTTGAGGCAATACTTGTAATATTCCTTGAATTAAAGCAAGTATTAGCTTAATTCCAGCTTCTAGGATTTGAGGCAAATTACTTAATAAAGAACTAATTAAAGTAATTATTAACTTTAATGCTACTTCTGCTAATTTAGCAGCTACTAACAATATTCCACCAGCTAAAGCACCAACTATTTTAATTCCAGCTTCTAATACTTTAGGAAGATTATTTATTATAGTCTTTAATATATTTTCTAAAATTAAAAGCCCTACACTTAATAGTTTAGGTAATGCTGTTAAAATACCTTCTAAAATTTTGCTTATAATCTTAACACCATTATCAAGAAGTTTAGGCAAATTAGTTGCGATTGTGTTAGAAACATTTTCAATAATTTTTGATGCTGATTCTATTACTTTAGGTATATTATTAGTTATACCTTGGATAATATTGTCGAGCATCTTTACTCCAGAATCTATGAATTTAGGTAGATTATTTGTAATATATTCTGAAAATGAATTTACTACTTTATTTACGGTTTCTAAAAACTTAGGAATTGTATTGTTAATTCCTTGAACTATATTGTTTAAAATCTTAATTCCAGATTCAATTAGCTTTGGTAAATTAGCAACAATAAAATTGGAAAAAGAATCAATTAAGCTTGTTGCAACACTTATTAATTTTGGAATTGTTGAGGTTATTCCATTAGTTAAACTGGTAATTATTTTACTTGCAACTTCTATAACTTTAGGAATACTTTTAGTTATTCCATCTGCAATATTAACTATTATCTTTGTTCCTGCATCTAAAAATTTAGGAAGATTAGTTACAAGTACATCTGAAACATGACTTATTTTATTAGCAAGATTTTCGAATGTATTGGTTATCCCCTCAGCACTAAAACCACTTAATTTAAAAAAGCTAGTAGTTAAAGTTATTAATAAAGATGCAACTAAACCTATTGGGCCAGTTAACCCTAGAAAACGTAAACCTAGATTGCTTATAATACCTACAAATGTTAAAGCTAATCCTCTTGCAGTAGTAAAATTTCTTACTAAAGCATCTCCTATGGAACTTATTAAAGGACTTAAAAAAGAAAGTTTATCTGCTAAACTAGATATACTTTCTTTTAATTGTCCCCAAACTTTTTTTGCTTTTTCAATTAAATTTATTATTCCTGATCCAATAGCTCCAAGGGTGGCATCTTTTAACTCTAAAAATTTAGATATTAAGGATGAAATAATATTTTTAAAACCGCTCCATGCTTTCTTTGCTTTTTCACATACTACTAATAAAGCAGGGCTGATAAAATTATTAATACGTTCACCTAAATTCTTTAAGCTTTCGCCTAAAGAAATAATTATATTTTTAATTCCATTAATGGCCGAAGCTGTTAAACTTTTTATACTATTCCATAAACCTATCCAAAAGTTTCTAAAGCTTTCTGAAGTTTTCCAAAGATAAATAAATGCACCTATAAGAGCACTAATTGCTACTATTACTACAGAAAATACATTTACAGCACCAAATACTGCTTTGAATGCTGCTTGTGCAAGTGTAGCCAACTTAATTTTTCCAGTAAGAATACCAAATAAAGTTCCAGCAATACCTAATTGACCATTTAAAACGCCTTGAACAAGACCAGCAGCTCCAATAGTCACTTCATATGTTGCAATAGCTTCTCTTGCAACGGAAAATGCTTTTGTTACTTTACTTATAATCATTAAGCTGGCAATTGAGGTTGAAGCACCTATTATCGCCGAAGCACACAAACCAATAGCATTAGCTATTTTAAAGATTTTATTTGTAGTATCTTCTCCAAATAAATTATCAAGCCCTTTATATAAACTTTCACTAATACTATTTCCAGACTCTAAACTATTAATAAATATTTCAGTTGCTTCTGTTAATTTATCGACTTTTGGTATTAAGTTTTCTAATCCAGCCTTCATTTTATCAAACATAGGCTTTGTAAGTAATCCTATTAAAACAGATAGATTATCTTCCATTGTAGAAATCATACCATTAAATGTTTTAGACTGATTTTCCATAGCTCCTTTTGTTTTTGAAGCTATACTATCTAAGGCTTTATTGTAAACATCTGCTGTTACTTTTCCTTCAGAAGCTAATTTTTTAACTTGAGATATAGGTACCCCCATTACTTCTCCAAGAGCTTTAAAAATTGGAATACCTCTGTCTTGAAGGATATTTAAATCTTCTGTGTAAGCTACTTGAGCTTGTTGAACTTGTGCATATTGTCTAACCATTTCCCTAAGGGAATCTTCTTGTATTCCAAATGCACTTCCCATATCACCTATTTTATCTAATTGATCAAATAAAGCTTGCCCTTGGAATCCTGCATTAGTTAACTGTTTAGCCATAGTATCAACACCCATTTTAGTGAATGGAGTTTTAGCAGCATAGTCAGTAATTTTATCCATCATTTGTGAAGCTGCTTCATTGCTTCCAAGAATAGTTGACCATGCGACTTGAGCTTGTTCGCTTAATGCATTGTATCCAATTCCAGCCTTAACAACTGCTGAAGTATAATCTTTTACCTTATCTAATACAAAAGCACCAGCTAAAATTCCAGCACATTTTTTAGCTAGTGAAGCAATTGAATTCATATCAGCTTTAACTTTTTTAGTTCCATTAGAACTACTACGTTCTATTTCACTCCATGCTTTTTTCCAAGCTTCTGAGGAGCTCATCCCCGATTTTTTATACTCATGTGCTAACTTTGCGGCTTGTTTTCTTATATCATCAATGCCTTTGTCAATACCTTTGTTATCGAGTTTAGTATCAATGATTACAGTTCCATCTGCCATTTTCCCACCTACTTTCTATTTAAAAAAATAAAAAGCAGGCATTGGCTCACTACTCTATGTGTGGCTCGAAGCTCTGTCTTTTTTTACCTTGATTTTTATTATTTTTTTACAACGACAACATTTAATTTCCAATTCTCCTGTTGTAATACTAGCTTTAAACAAAAGTTGATTACAACAAGGACATCTTATTTCTTTAATAAATATCACCTTCTTTAAAGCAATTAAAAAAGCACTTAATAATTAATTATTAAGTGCTTTTGATTTATAAAATGATTTCCTTTGGTTTTTCTTCGCTAGAATCACTAATATTTAATTTTTCTTTCATTTCTTTAACTTTTTCTGGATTAAATGGAGCATATTTATTTAATGCTTTTATAAATGGAACTAAATGATATGTAGAAGGAACTACTTTAAATGTTAGTGCCTTCATATCTTCAATATTTTCACCATAATTTATTATTAAAAACTTATCATTTTTAGTTTTTTTCTTTTTACCTATTCCACTGATTCCTCCTAATATTGTACCAGCAGGACCTAATAGCATAGTTCCAATAAATGCTCTTCCAAACATATTTTTCTCTTTTTCAAGAATAGTTTTCTCATCAATAATATCATATTGTATTATTCTATCAAAAGTTAATTTAACTTCTGGATAATTAAATAACTTGTTGGCAATTGCTTTAATTTCTAAAATGTTTTCTCTAGTATTAAGAGAAATTACAATTGGTGTTTTTTCTGTATAATGAGGTAAACCATCTATATATTGTAAATTTATTGACAAGTCACCGTTTTTATTTTTCTTTTTAAATATAGGCATCTTATTCGCTCCTTCATTTGTTGTTTACCATAATTATACTATATATACTATATATTTAAAACTCCACCATTAACTAGAGCATCTTCAATAGATTTTAATTTTTCACTTTCACATTTATTTATCTTATCTGGTAACTTAAATGTATTTTTCATTTCTTTATAGAATTCTTTTTCTTTTTTATCTTCTATTTTAGATAAATCAACACTTCTATATTTTATTATTTCCATTATCTTATGGTTTTCTGAAAGCCCCTTAAACATTGCTTTAAACTTCCACCAATGTAAATACTCTATGTCTTGTAAATCGATGTTATATTGGCTTAAAAATGCACTATATATATATTCATCATCATACTCAAAAGAATAGATATTATTTTCTTCTATTGAAGAACTTCCATTACCTTTAGAAAATATTTCTTTATCTTCTCTTCCTCCACCATAGAACCACATTATTTTATTAATTGCTTCTTCGAAATCTTCTTTTGGAGGTAATTTAGGATAATATAATTGAAGTGCCTGAAAAGGTAATATCTCGCTTGGTACTTCTTCATCATCCATAAGCAATTCAAATAAAATAGATGTACGAAAATCACTATTGATTTTATACATCTTTCCATTTATTTTTACCTTTTCAGGAACTAAGTCAACTAATATATTCATTATTTTCTATTCTTATTTTTATTATTTCTTCTAGCAGCTCTATTAGGTGAATACTTTTGAATAGTTGTATCCATTTCTTTATCAAATTCTTTATCTTGCTCCTGTATTCCAACTGATAGCTCTTCAAAATACCTCATAGCTAATTTCATATTAGTTTTTCCTTTAAAAATTTTATCTGCTGCTCCTGATCCAAAAATATTATCGAAACATTCTCTAACACTCTTTACTGTATATTTTATTACACCACTTCTATCTAAATTTCTAGGTGCATTTTTTAAAGATGCATGAACTTTTTTCATTTCTTTTTCAGCTTTTTCGGCATCTTCTGCGTCAAATGCATCAAAATCAAATTCTATTCCATTAATTTTTATCATTATTCATCCCTACTTTCTTGTTATTTAGCTTTTGCTTTAAATCCTTCAGTAAATTCTCTTGTGCTAGTATTAAATGTTCCTACTACTAAATCACCTTTACATAATAATTTACCTTTTGCACTCATTTCTCCATCTTTTGCTCCAAATTCATCTACTTGTATTGCTACATTGAACTTTCTAGCTCTGAAAGAATTTTCTTCTTGAGCTGGTTTATCCAAATCTACTCTTATATATTCTGTTTCTGCATCAGCACCTATTTTATGCATCTCACCAATTTCACAAATAAAATCAATTGCTTCTTGTTCTCTCATTTGATCTGTTTCAAATTCAAATTCTGGTTCATAGCTAGTTATTGAACTTGTTGGAGATTTATCATTTACATACTGTTTAGTGCTTGTTTTCGCATTTGGACTTTCATTTATATCCGTAAATCCAGCTCCCATTAATTTAAACGCTTCTCCAACTTTTAAATAATCTGCTACTACAGTTCTACTTCTTACTGCCATGTTATCTACTTCCTTTCAAAATAAATTAATCTTAATTGTATTTGATACCTTGCTTTATCGATATCAGTTTGAAAAGCATATCCTGATGTTAATATTTCTATCTTTTCAACTTCCCTTTTCTCATCTAAGACAGGTAAATCACCAGTTCTATTTTTTTCTTCTAACCAGGAAACAAAGTTCTCATAGAAGTTTATATTTTCTAAATTTTCAAAGACACTTTCGCCATAACTTTCTCTACTACAAAATATAAATTCTTCTTGTTTCTTTTTACTTCCATCAATATATTGTTTTATTATTGGGTTACAAGGCACTCTTTCTATTGAGTAAACTGTTTCTGTATCTCCAAGATAATCAACATTAACCTTAGGCTTAGTCGCCCCTAAATAATCCTTTAAAAAAGGACATTCTTTTATGAATGTCCTTATACTTTCTATTATGTTAACTTCAACTGTATTCATTTAGCTCTTCCCCCTGCCATTTTAGCAACACTTTCGATAAGTTCATCTCCACGATCTGCCATCATTCTAGGAATCCATAACTTTCCTCTCATTCCCCCACGATGTAGCCCTTGTTTTCCCATACCAGCATTCTCATAATATTGTTTCTGTGCATAAGGTGCATAGTATTTTATTTGTGTTGGCCTTATTTCAACCTGAGTATCTTTAAGATTTCCACTTTTCCAAGGGACATATGGATTGGAAAGTCTGGCCACTTCAGTAGTAAGGAATCTTTGTGTTTTTCCATCAGCATTTAATCCACGTTCAGCAAGTATCTTACTTACTGAATTTAATTTTATAGTAACGTCCATTACTTAGCTTGTACCTCCCAATGTTGTAAGTATTCACTTCCAAAATCGTTAGTATCAATGCTTATAATTGTTCCTACTTCATAAAAATTCATTAAATCTTTAATACATTGCCCTCGCTTATAATCTGTTAATTCAAAATCTATAATCCCTTTTACTATGAAATCTCCTTTTTTTAGAGTAAAATACTTTTCAGCTTCTTCAGGAGTTAATCTTATAAATTCTCCAGGAGTTTTATAAGATTTATTATCTGAGCTATCTGTACTAAAAGGAATAAAACAAGTTATTAAATCATGACTTATTATTCCTTTTTCATCTTCAGATACTTTTTTACCAGCTTGCCAGTCAACATTATATAGATAAGTCCTTTTATATTCTGTATGCTCTGTATCAGGATTATAAACACTATTAAATAAAGTTATATTCATTAATAATCACATCCCCTATAAAGCAATTCTGAAGGTATATAAATACTTATTTCTTTATAAAGGCTAGATTCAAACCTTCTTAAAAGACTTTCTGAATAAGAAACACTATGTTTCCCAACTGTTTCACTTAATTTAAAGCCCCTTTCAGAATCTGACTTTTTAATTTTTTCTATTGCTATGCATACGGCCATTTTTATATCATCATTGATATTTTTTTCATTTATTCTATTAAAAGTTATCTTATCTATAAATTTTCTAGCTTTAAATTCATATAAAGAAAAGTCCTTAGAAGATAATTTTCCTCCAAAGACTTCTGAATAAAATTTAAAATCTACATATGCATCCATAAATATTAGCCCCTAGTTATTACTCTAGCTATAGGAATTAATTTATGATCTATATACTCTTTATCACTATCTTTTAAATTGTTTACTAACTCCCAATTGCCACCATTTTCTAATTCTTCATCAGTTGGAGATAAAGAAGCCATTGTTTTCTTAGTAAATGATATTCCCCAAGGAGCAAATACTTTTCTTTGTCTAGAGTAAAGAGTTGTTTGTCCACCATTTGTTTTAGGATCTCTTCCTAATTCACTAGGACGTTTAGTTCCGCAATTTGTATATTCAATTGCTCCTTCACCTAAAACATAAGTTGTATATTCAGTATAACCTGGTTTATAATCTTCATGGCCTTCTGTTCCAGTAGCTTTAACATCTTTTGTTGGCATATTATCGTCAACTAAAACAGCTCTACCATTTAAAGATGCTATAGTTAAATCTCTTTGTATTCCTTCAGCATCTGTATATTTCATATAAGCTAATAATTTTAAATTTTCTAAATTAGTAGCAACTGCTGAATGCATTATTGCTATACTAAATTTAGCTTTTTTATCTCCTAATGATTTCTGCATAGCTGTATTTAAAGTTGTTGCACCAAATACTTGCTTTTCTGCTTCCTTTTCTTTTGTAACATCATAAGTATGGTTTTTAACAAACTTTAAATTCTCTGCTCCAGTCATATTGAAAATACCATTTAGTATTGATAATATTGTGCCTTGGTCTACAGCGTCCCAATACTCTGCTACTTGTGCAGCTACTTCTTCCATAAAATCTTTTCCACCAGTTATATCGTAACTAAAGTCATTTTCTACCCAAGCAGCTTGTCTACCCACAACTACTCTACTATGACTATATGTTTTTAATGTTTCTGGATCTGCTGATGTACCCCCATCTAAATTTTGAGGTTTACCACTTATTCTACCAGTTATAGGGATAGTTACATAATTCCCTCCGACTTGTGAATCAAAAACATTAACTAAATCTTGTCTTTGCTTTATAGCTTTACTTTTTATAAGCTCATTCCTATTCGTTGCAGGTAAAGTTTCTACATATCTTCCAAAAACTTCACCATTAAATATTTTTTCATTGAAAGTTGCCATTTACATTCCTTCTTTCTTTACTGTTTTTATTTATTATTCAAAGCTAATATCCATATTAGGATTAGCATTTTTAGCTTGCATTAAATCAGATAAACTTTGTTTACCAGTTCCACCATTATTACCAGTAATTTTCTTAGTAAATTGAATTTGATTACCTGGATTATTATTTTCTTCTGCTTTAAATAAAAAACTCTTATTTTCTTTTAAGCTTGTTACTTGTTCATCTAATCCAGTAACTTTTCCATCATCTGCTAAGATAAGTTTACTTTTATCTATTAAGCTAGAAACTAAATCAACATCTTGTGCTGAATCAGCTATAGCTAATTTAATAGCATTAGTTAACTTTAAATCTTTAAGCTCTGCTTGATAATCTTCATCCTTCTTTTTATTATCAGCTTGTAAAGATTCTATTTGTTGCTTTAAAGCTGCATTATCACCTGCTGATTTTTTTAGATCTTCTAATTGAGTATCTCTGTCTTTAATATCTGTCTCTAATTGTTTTTTTGCTTGTTTAACTTCATCAAATTTTGATTTTTCTACATACTTAGAACTATCAACTAAGTCAATATTCTCGTATTGCTTTCTAATTTCTTCAGATAACGTATTATAGCTATCTCCTAATATTTCACTTAATTTTGCCATGCAATATCCTTCCTTTCTAATTCATTAAATAAAAAGACACTATCTTGTCCTAAAAAAAATATATATGGTAAAATATTCATGTATCTTTTAGGAAAGGAGTGTCTTATATGGCTAATTTAAAAAAGCCTGGTACTGATAATCAACCAGCAGGAAAATATAAAGAAGTTGGCCCACGTGGTGGGGAGCTTCCTGGTGGAAGAGTAGTAACCATAGACCAAGGTGACAGACTTCCACCAACACAAAAATCAGGTAACAAGTGGAAACCTGTTTAAACTTTAATTTTTTTTCTTAGTATGCAGAAGCTTCTATTGAATATATTTATTTGTATCCATGCTTCTGCATATTTTTTGCCATTTTCATAATATTTTGTTATATGATGTTTTAGCATTTTATCACTCCTTATTTTTATAAAATAAAGTAGTTTACGCCATACTTAGGGCAAAATAAAAAAGCCTTATTTCTAAGACCTAATTAACTCCGTTATATGCTGTTTGTAATAAGAATCCTAATAGATACCATATTTTATCCTTAATCTTATTTAAACAAATCTCTGCTCCTATATCTTCACTGTAATTAGCTTTATCTACACAACCAGTAGATTCAACAATCTCAAACCCATTAACTAAGATAGCTCTTACTAAAGTTGTTTTATCTCCAAGAGTAGATACATGCACTTCTTTTATAAAATCATCTACCATCTTAGCTCCTATTGAAACTCCACTAGGTAGATTTTTATTATCATCTACTTTTAAATTAGATTCCTCAAACTGCTTTTTAGGACACCATGAAATATATCCATCTGGATATTGAATTAAATACCCTTCATCATCTAGATTTTCATTTTTAGGTATATCCCAACCTCTATGTTTATTATATTCCCCCCTTGTCATTGGCTTTGCTTTAACTAATTTTGTACTAATATAACTTTTCATTATTCAACTTCTCCTTCAAGCTCTATACCTTCTATTTTTGCTCTTTCCTCAAGTGTATTTAAGTAGCATTCCATGTAAACTAATTGAGTGTGTAGTAATTCATAACTACAATTAGGTTTAAACGTTAATGTTCCTTCCTTATACTTTTTAAGCATATTACTTAAACCAGTTATTCTAATTTTCAACTGCAAATACTCTGCTTTAAATCTTTCTTTATAATCTGTACTGGCCATCATCTTAGCTGTTTCATTTAGTTTCTTCATTTTAAACCAACTCCTATTCCTAATTTTTTATTCAAATCTTTTGTTAAACTTTCTGAGATTTCCTCCAAAGAAGTTTCTCTTTTCCCGAATTCTCCCATACCAATTGTTATCGGTGTATATTTTTTCATTAATGGTTGTCCATTAGGTATACAATTATTAATGGTAATATCACTCATCATATTAGTTTGTGGAATTTCAGCTATATTACAAGCTACCATTCTTTTATTATCACAAATATTTTTATATTTACATTTCTTGCATTTCTTATACGTTTTACTTAAAGCTATGGTCACAATATATTCCGCTTCCTCTATTTTCTAAAAATATTAAAAATCAAGTTAAATCCTTCTTAAAACCATCTATCTTTCTTTTTCTTTAAATTTATCCCTAATACTGCAAGCAATAAAGCTAAACCAAACATAAACCCAAAATAAGCAATAACAAGCCCTAATATAATACTTAATACTCTCCAAGCTACTAATGTTGCTGTTAAAGTTCCCATATCAAAAGCTGTTGCTATCGGTATAATCCCACCTGATATAACTAACTTCCAAATACCTAAATATAAGAATAAAACCATACAAAATACTGAAAAAATTTTAGTTTTAAGAAATTTCCTTTTACTTTTCATCCTATCTCCTCCATTTTGTTTAAAAAATATATTTATTATTTATAAACGTTTATTAATTGTTTGTTTTATATTTATAAACTCAATTTAATTAAAAATATTTGTGTTTATAAATGTCTACCTTTTCGGGTAATCATAAAAGATTACTAAAGTAATCAATTTAGATTACTTATTAGCTTTCTTGTTAGCCCATACAGCTTTTTGAGCTATACTTCTACTAAACTTTCTCTTTTGTAATCTATCTTTTTCCATAGGTATATTAGCTGCTATACTAAATTCTTTATAATATTTTTCTTGCTGCTTTAATTTAATACTTTCATTCTTAAATTCTTTTTCTAGTCCAGCAGCATCATATGCAACCAATCTCTCTTTTGTACTCCTTATCTTTCTCTCAATATACCTTTGGTGTTGACTTGCCTCATAATAGGTGTATTCTTTATCATTGAAAGTGAATGGCGGTGGGTCTATATTTTCTAACATTTTTTCGCTATATGCTCTTACACTAATACCAGGTATAAAAGGATAAAATGAGTGTCTGCAATTCCACCCTCCAAGCCCTGCTCCAGTACCATATCCTGTACTCTCTCTAAATGGCGGATATTCTTTACTTTTTCCTGAATAACAAAATACTTTTCCTTGCCATAATGCATGTCCTGGTCTTGCTCCAATATGAGCTGTGGTTTCTACAAAATCACATCCAGCTTCCTCCATACCTTTCTCTGTCATTCTTTGTGTCATTTGATTAGCTCCAGTCAATACAGCCCTTCTAACTGCTGTATCAACTCTATTAACTACACCACTTTCAAAATCAACATTTCTTATTCCACTTTCACATAATCTATCTACAGCTTGTTTTATGGCCGTATTATAATCTATTACACCCGTCTTTATTTGCATTAAAGCTAAATCCATAGCATCATGATAATATTGTGCTATTGGTTTATAAACTATCTTTCCATTAACCTTTTGAGCAAACCCTAATGATCTTGTTAGGTTATAAAACTCCCCTTTAGTTTGCTTTATAGTTGCTTCTATTATCTTAGTTAAAGTTATATTTTCTAATACATCTAATTCCTTTAAGCCTGCTGATTTATATAACTCATTTTCTTTAGCTATAGAATATATACCAGCATTATTAAATATTTCATTAAGCCATTCTTCAGATAAATCTAAAGTTTCTTTTAGCTTTTTCTTTATAACATCTAATGATATTCCTATTTCTTGAGCTTTTATTACTTGTAATCTAGCACTTTCAGAAAGCCCACCTACCTTCGCTATTCTCCTAGACATATCTTTTATTATAAATTCTTCTAGCTCTTGAAATAGTTTTACAAAGCTTTCAGGAATCTCTTTTAATTCTTCAGGTGTTAAAGCCATGTACTATTCCTCCAAGCTGTCCAGTGGATTATTTTTAAGGCTATCTCCAGTATTAGGCATCATCTTTAAAGCTTCTTCTTCTGATACACCATATTTTTTAGCTAGATATAACTCTGCTCTTAAAATACCAGCTGCAACATCATTTCTCATTGATTCTAAATCCGCATCTTTATCGACAATAATTGAATCATCCCAATCAAAGCTTACGTCCTTATCTATATCTATCTCTTTTACTGGTATATTATAATAATTAGCTATATCCGCCATACTTATTATTAAATCTTTTAAAGCATCCTGTAAGGCTTTTTGAATGTCTTTAACAGTTGAAAAACTTCTTTGTTTTGAAGCTTTTATCTCTGTTGCTGTTTTAGATACGTCCTCAGTTTCGCTTAAAGTCCCATAAGCAAGGCCACAATTAAATTCTATCTTTCTTAAAAACTTATTTAGCCCATTAAATAAACTTGTATCTCTTATGACTGGAGAAAATGGATTAAAATTCTTTCTATTTTCTTTATCTTCCCATGGATAAGTTCTAAATAATCTTTCTTTCCCTTTAGGAATTTTTAGATTACCTTCTCTATCTCTTGAAAATACAGATTCTGATACGTCAATAGCTAATTCAGTACCTTCAAATTCCCACAATATTCTTGAATATTGTTTATCTGCTTCTTTAATCAATCCAGTTGACTTAGCAAATACAGATACTCCTAATGGACTATTAGAATCAATTTGATTTGCTTGTGGAATCTTAAAATAACTAAAGAAAGGCTTTTTAGCATTCTTTACATTTATTTCTTCTTCTAGATCTTCCCACTCCTGAATAGAATTAAGATTAACTCTTTTACCAAGTGATTTATCCATCATGATAGTATTATTTTTTACATATGCATAATTCTTAATAGTGTAGTTTTCATCTTTAAATTCATGATATTCAATTCTAGTATATTTTTTATCTTCAACAATTTTTGTTTCTAAAAATACGGCTGCTGTAATTTCTCCAGTAGAAGTATAAGAAACTGGTAAGAAGTTATCTTGTTGTACTATATCAATTTCAATGTTTCCATTGTAGAAATATGGCTTAAATACTATTCCACCTTTAGCACATGCATATTCAGTATTAATTCTTAAAACACTTATTAGGTCCTGATAAGTTTTATTAAGCAATTCATTATTTGAAATTTCACTTTTAAATTCTATAGTAACTAATCTTGCAAGCTCATTCGCTATTGCTCCAGGTAAACCCATTGTTTTAGTTTCATCATCTAGCCAAGGGGGATTATTAGAATACATATTACACCATAGCTCTATAGCGTTGGCCATATCATTATTCATAGCTATTTTTATTTCTAGCTCTTTAGCAATATCTTGTCTATTTAATATCATACTTAACACCCCCTTAAAAATTTTATTAACTCTTTCAAACATAAAATTACCTCACAAAATGCAGTTTTTTTCTAAAAGTTTAGTACAAGTAAACTTTAAAAGCTAAAAAAACGCCTACAAATGGCTTAACTTCGTTGAGAAAAACTCAACAACTTCGCTAAATATTTTTTTTGCGAAGTCGTTAAAACACATCTAATAGTCGTCTAATATCTCTTTCAATACTATATTCAAAGGCATCTAAACTATCTATATCACTTGTACCATCGTCTAACCTTTCATTCTTAGTTATCTCTTTAGGATTCCAAATAGCTGTACAAAAAGCATCTTCAATGCTCTTACAATCATTTGTAAGTAATAATCTATCTTGTGCCATTAGCTTAGTAGTAGCATTTATTCTATCATTTACAGTTGTTTTCCATGCATCAGTTACTCTTATACTTAATCCAGCTTTTATGGCTGCATTTCTTAGAGTACGTATTAAAACTTGTTCTGCATTATCACAATAAGCAACTTCTGCAAATCCATATTTATAGTTTATCTTCTGTACAAAGTTAATAAATATTTTCCCAAGTTTTTCAGAATCTATATCATCACCAAAGTGTCGTTCACTTGATAATATAATGACTTTTTTATATCCAAATGTTATCGCACTTGCAATAAAAGCATGACCTGACCCAGTACCTCCAAAGTCTACTCCTATAACTATCTTCATTAAGTTAGATACATCACTTTCTTCAGCTCTGTATGAATTAGGATTATTAGCAAATCTTCTGTAAATAAGCCCTTCAGCTACACATCTTTTACCTAATATATCCCTTTGGTACCAAATTGAATTCTTATCATATTGGCTTTTAATTTCTTCTTTTCTTTCATCAGAAATATTTATATTATCATCTATAGTAAAGTGATAATAGTTATATCCCCCTTTTAACTCACCATTTTCATATTTACTCTTATAATTATCTATATAGTCTTTATAAATAAACGCATTAGGATTATCAGGGTTTAAATCCCAAAATACTTTTCTTTTATGAGCTGCAATGGTTCTGTTAAATGCTTCTTTGATAGAATCAGGGTGATGTAAGTTAATCTCAGTAGCAATCCACATACCATATGAGTTACCACGTATCTTTTTATAACTATTAGCTAAAGCAGTACCAGCAAATATAACTATTCTTAGTTTATTATTAGTTGATGGCCCTTTAATATAAAGACATTCATTCCCTTTATATTTTCCCCAGTGACTTTGTCCCCTAAATATATATTCAAGTCCAAATCCATTAGCATCTCCAATATTTAACTTAGCATTAGCAGCAGTAGAACCAGTAGCTAAATGTAATTTATCCTTTGTATTTTTTAACTCATGTGCAAAAGCAAATACATTATCAACTGTTTTACCTGCTCTAACAGCACCTTCAGCAATGTTATACATATTTTTAGAACAAGCTCTAATATAATCTTTATGTTTATCTGAAAACTTAAAATTAATTGTTTTCTTCTTCACTATCGCCATAAATATCGTCCTCAGTTTCACTTATATCTTCAATATTCAAGTTATCTCCAGTTAACTTATTGACTTCAGCTTTAAGCTTCTCAACTCTAACTTTCTGTTCTTCTGTTGCTAAATCCCAATTGGTATTCAATAACTTTTCATAGCTATTTATCAATCCTTCTAAAGTTTTAATAGCCTTAGATTGAGCTTGTAAAAAGTTTGCTTGTTTATCCCAACCAAATTGTAACTCATATTCTTCTGATGGATTCTTACCCCATGTTTCTTTCTTTAATACCTTAGTCAAATCATTTTTACTCTTAACGTGCATAATCTTTTGTGATCTAATTATTGCAGCTAATTGAGTAGTTATACTCATCCAAAGAATATCTAAAGAATTAATTCCCGAATTTTCAATATCATCAATTATCTTACCAGTAACTTTAGGTATATACTTAGCAAGAAACTTTTTTGATGAAAATTTAGAACCATCTATATAATTTCCATGTTTAAAATGATTTAAGCTTCCTTCTGGAGGCCCTCCTTTATTACCAACAGCATTTTTATTTCCTTTAGGTGCTCCCCTACTTCTATTCAAAGAATTTTTCCAGTTATCTTTTCTTCTCCAATATTTAACCTTATTCAAAGCAACTCCTAAAGTATCTGCTATTTTTTGTGATGACATATTCCCATTGCTCTCTTTAAATAGTTCAAAGGCCTTTTCTCTTAATTCCATGATTCTTCCTCCTTTCTTGTATAATAAAAAGGAGGGTAAGCTATTTCTTACTCTCCTTTAATTACTTTTAAATATTTATCTAACGTTGGTCTACTTATATTACATAATTTAGCGTAATCAGTTTTACTTATTTGATTAAGTTCAAAAAGTGAATACATATCCTTAACCTTTTGAGGAACTTTATCCAAGGTTAATGCAGGCCTTCCTACTACTTTACCTTTTGCTCTAGCATTTGCAACTCCACTTTTAACTCTCTCACTAATCATATTTCTTTCCATTTCACTAAAAACACCCATCATTTTTAACATTCCTTCGGTCATTGGGTCTAGCTCTTTAGTACAATCAACCACAAAGCTTCCTAAAACAAGCTTTAATTTTCTATCTTTAGCTAACTCAATTATTTCACATAGCTGTTTAGTGCTTCTTGTTATCCTACTTACTTCAGTAGCTACTATAGTATCTCCTGAAACAACAATATCTAATAATCTATTTAATTCTACTCTGTTAACTTTAGTCCCACTCTCATATTCCTTAAATATATTTTTTCTATCTACTCCCAAACTTTTAAGTTCTCTAATCTGTCTATCAATATTTTGCTTTGTATCATTTGTTGAACATCTACAATAACCATAAATCATATTAAAAAATCCTCCATAACTTTTATAATATAATTATATGATTTTATTTTACATTTGTAAAGAAAAACATTGTAAACTTTATTATTTATTTTTTTCACCTAAAATAGCCATTTTTAAGCTATCAAATTTCGCATTGTAAATGTAACTCTTAACAAATGTTTTTCTTTACAATTTTTAGAGCAGTAAAATGGAACTGTTCCAAAATCCGTTTGAAAGTATTGAAAACTCTATATATTACAAAGTCATTTGAGTTAAATCAAGTCATCTTTTTACTCTTTTTTATGCTTTTTTCATTTCCAATAGATTTTTTATGATATTTTACATTTTTTAGGGTATTTTTCATTACTTTTATATACATCTGCGAAGTTATTAAAAATGAGTTTCTACTATATATACGCTTTAAAAAATTTTAGTTAATTTCGCTTATGCTTAAAAAGTAACATAAATTTTCAAAAAAAGATTTTCAACTGGAAAATTAATTAAAATAAAGTATCTAAGTAATCAGTAGTTCCTTTTCTTTCTTCATCATATAATCCTATATATCTTTTAGTGATTTCAGGAGTAGAATGTCCAAAATCATCTTGTACAGAAAGTAAAGCATACATAGCATCATTTTTATTTTTAAATATATTTTGATAAGTCATATATCCATAAGTTTTTCTAAGTCCATGATTAGCAACACAATGATTAATATCACACTCTTTAGCTGCATTATTAATTATTACGCCCATTCTTCTAATACTTAAATGCTTTCTTCCTATAGGTGAAGGAAAAATATATTCCCAGTCATTTTTATTTTTAATGTATTGCTGAAGAATACTTATTGTATTATCTCCAATCTTAACAACTCTTGGTTTATCATTTGCTCTTGTACTATCAGTTTTCTTTTCTATAATAGAAAATTCTCTTTTCTTAATAGCTTCTTTAACATCAGCTACAGTTAAATCAATAAGATCTGATGCTCTATAACCAGTTTTAGTTGCTAATATGAAATAAATATAAGCTGTTGGATGATTACATTTTAAATAATGGCTCATTTTTTCTAATTTCTTTTTTTCAGTTATTGGTTTAGTAGTTTGTCCCATTCCTTCACCTCCTTTCTGTAAATAAAAAAGAACTATCATGTTGATAGTTCTTTATTTTAGAGTTATTTTTTAAAGTTGAGTGGTGAGAAGTAAGAGATTCGAACTCTTGATAAAAGTTATTTATTAATCCACAGAAAAGATAATAAATAATCAGTTCCCTTTTCCTGTTTGGGTAACTTCTCATAGCAGGATTAAATCTTGCAAACAAAATCTTTGAGAGTATTTAAAAAAATGAAAACCTTAATTCGGAGAGTAAAGGACTTGAACCTTTGACTTATAATCTTATAGGAAAATGCTTTACCAGTTAAGCTAACTCTCCATGATTTTAATAATTGATTTTTTTATTTAAAAGAATATCAGTTTCATAATTCTTTAATAAACGAGTAGTGTTATTTTTATTATTATTAGCATAAAAACTATTTACACTAACTCTTATATTTTCATCACCTTTTAATTCTTCTAATTTTAGAGCTTTATCAGCATTAACTAATCTTCTAGGCATATCACTAGCAAAAACATAATTAGTTTCTTTTTTTAAAACAATATCTCCATTGTTTTTAGTTTCGTATGCACTTCTATTTTTTAATATTAAAGACTTATCACTAATAAACTTCTTTGATTCATAATCTAAAGCTCTTTCAACTTCTTTTCTAGCTTTAGCATTTTCTTTATGTTCCCTTTTTAAATCTTTAAAATTTCTTTGAATACATTTTTTAATAGCTTCTCGAGTAGTTTTTTTATTAATTCCTTCTGCTGCATTTTCTTTTGTAATTATATCTGCAATTTCAGCAGCATTATAACCATTCCTATAAAGCTCTCTTACTCTTTTTTTCTTTTTACTTGACTTCAAAACTACTCTCCTTTCTAAAAAAATGTATAGTTCACCCCAACCCATAAAAGGGGACATTTTTTCATTTCTGCAATACTTTTTTGATGAATATTAAATTTTGTACTCTTATATTAACACATAAACACTAAAAAAAGACTGCAAAAATACTGCAATTTTTCTGCAATTTTTCTGCAATCCATTTTTTAAATAATATTTGATAGTATTTCTAAAGCTTCTTTTTTTAGCTGAAAGCATCTTCTTTCACTCATATATAAACTTCTAGCAATTAACTTCCAACATTGTTTCCCACGACCTTCAATATATCTTTCTATTATTATCGCTTTCTGCTTTTTATTTAATGATTTAATTGCATTATCTATTCTAGCAATCTTTCTTTCCCTTATTCTTATTTCATCTTTTAGATTAATATTTTCTTCTAGCTCTCTTAACTTCAAATTATCTATTTCAACATTTATAAGTTTATAACTTTTTAATAATTCTTCTACTTCTCTTAGGTCTCTCATCTTTAAGCTCCTAACCATTCTGTTATATTTTAAATCCGTAACTATTAGCCTTATTTAGTATTACTGTAACTTTTTTTAGGTCTATTCCAGTTTCTCTAGCTATTTCCTTAAATGTAAACTTATTTTCAAATCTTAATTTCATAATAGAAACTATTTCATCCTTACTATATTTTGCTCTCTTATTTTGGGATCTATTTTGTGCATATTCTATTATTTCATCTTCTAAACTTAATTTTTTATCTTCTATTGTTATTGGAGTTGACTTTGAACACCAAGTACGTCTCCACTTTTCATATAACTTTATAGCTGTAAATTTTTCAAGGCGAAATTCTTTAACTATTTTTTTAACTGCAGTAGACTTCCTTATTTTAGTAGCATGTTTTTCTAAATATTCAAAAATCATATCTTCCAATTACTTCACCTTCTTTATGAAATACTGACACATTCTTTGCTTTTTTATATTTGTAAGACACATATTCCTTGTTGCTCCACAACAATATTGATTCTTATCTTTATCAAAAACATAACAACTTCTGCAATTCTTACATTGAACAGACATCTTTAACACCTCTCTTAATATTTCCTATACTAATGAGCTTTCCATTAGCAACACAAGATATTCACGTCCTCCATTAGTTGTTGGATTTCTAAACTCGCTTACCTCTTTATAAAAATCCTGTACTTTTTCTTTTACAGTTTCACAACCTTCAATTTCACCTTTTTTATATTTTTCTAAAGCTTCTTTTCTAGTAATTATTCTTGGCACTAACTCTTCATCTTCTATATCAGCAACAACTTCTTTATAACCTTTAATTGCATTTTCCATATTTTGAGCTACAACTAACGCATAATATTCAAACTCTCCAAAATCATAAAAGTTAACTTCTATTAGACTATCTAACTCTTTTCTTTCCATTTCTATTCCTCCCAAGGTAATAATAATTCTTCTTTAATCTTTTTCAAGAACTCTTCTTTAGTTGTATCCGAACAAGGTGTACTATCTCCAAAAGCTTCTACACATTCATCAAATACACAACATACATCACAAGTACCCACTTGATCACAAAACTTAAATGCTTTTCCTAAAACTTCATCTAAAGCTTTTTCATATTTACTCATAATTACTCTCCTAATCTTCTATTTCTGTAGAACTAAGCACATTCATAATCTTTTCAAAACATTTTTCACAAATATATCTCTTTAATTTAACTTCTTTGTTTTCTACTATTAATGTAGATCTATGCCAACATTTATCACATTGACAAAATCCTAATAAACCTTTTATTTTTAAAAATAAATTTCTCATAATTGCTCTCCTTTCTACACTTTTATATCATCATCTTTTATTAATAATTCTTAATGCATTTCCAAAGATTATCCCAAATGCTTTTTTTTCTGGAATAACATTTTTATATTTTTCATAAATATCAGAATATCCACAAAATCTTAAAGTTAACCAAAATTCATCTCTACCACAAAGAACCTTTCCTGATAACCCCGTTTTACAAAAATCAATATAAGCTGCTTTATGATTTCTTCCAAAATAACCTATAGTTCTCCAATACTGAGAACTATATTGTCCTGCTCTATATGTTTCACATATTGCAACTGCCAAAGCCTTGTTAGATTCCATTAACTCAATCATCTCTCTTTTGAAAGGCTTTAGAGCCTTATCATATCCTTTATAAAGTTTTCTAATTCTATTCTTACTCCTCATAATTACTCTCCTATGCCAACTCATAAATGCTTTCTATTATTTCAAGAACTTTATTTTTATTGTGGCACTTAGATAGTTCTTCTAATATTGCTTTTTTCTTATATCCTTGGTTTGCCATTCTTGATTCATCCCAATACTTTTTTACTGCTTCTAATCCGTCATTTATATTAGTAAAATTTAAAAAGTATATATCGCCAGCATCATTTACGTTATATCTAAAACGTGGTGCTTCTTCTTGTTCAAAATAAAACGGATCACCACATTCTAAAGATTTTTCTTTGTAATATTCATCATTTCCCCTTTTATACTCACACAACTTTTTAGTTAAATTTCTCATCTGTCCAAAGTATTTATCTTCATCAAACTTGACTACAAAAACATGATAAGAATGATATAATTGACTTACTATAACTGTATATTTATAATTTTGCATATTTCACACCTCAAATTTTAAAATTTTATTTGTCCTGGTATATTAGTAAATATTTTGTTTGGAGATACTAATCCAAAATATTTATTATTTCCTTCAGTTCTTTTTAATTCTATTAATCCTAATTTTTCTAAGCTTTTAAAACTTCTATTTACATTTTGCTTTTTAAGATTTAAAATTTTAACTATATCGCTTTGCTTATAATCTTGTGTAAGCAGCAAGATTATAATTTTATATTCACTGGTTTTCAAATTTAAACAAGCGATATGATCTAAAAATTTTTTATTCAATATCTTGATTGGTAATCACTATAAATTACTTATGTAATCTATAGTGATTACTTTTCCCCTTTCATAATTTTAAAATGGTGGGTCGGAATCATATTCTTCTTCCCAATCCTCAGTTTTTTCTAATTTCTTAGAAGAATCTATAAAGTCAAAGCTTTCTGCTAAAACTTCTGTTGTATATCTTTTTGTTCCATCTTGTGCCTCATAATTTCCTGTTCTTATACTTCCTGAAATAGCAAGTAATCTCCCTTTGGTTAAAAACTTTGCTATATTCTCAGCTGTCTTCCCATAAGAAATACAACTTATAAAATCAGTTTCATCTCTTTTAAACTGTCTTGCTACTGCTAATGTAAATCGTGCTGTTGGAGTACCTTTTACAGATGTAAATCTTAATTCAGGATCTTTTGTTAATCGTCCTATTAACACAACTTTATTCATTCTTTTTTCTCCTTAAATTTTTAAATCTATAATCAAGGTCTGCTCCCCTGAATATAACCATGTTTCTTCCAGCTCTTTCTACAATTCTTCCAGCTAATGCTTTATCTAATATTTCTAGCATAGCTATATCACATTCTGTAGAAATTATAGTTACTAAATTTTTGTAATATCTGTAGTTCAATAATGGATAAATATGTTTCATGTCTATTTCATTTAACTGTGCAATAATTTGACCATTTTTTACTTTATCTTTAAACAGATCATCGATAACCAACACTTCAGCATTTTTATACTTTTCAAGTAATGTTATATACTTATCATAATCTTTGGCCGTACCTTTAAGACCTTGAATAGCTTCTGTATATGGCATATAAATAACTTGTCTTTTTTTATCTTTAAAAAGAATAGCTCCTAATCCAGTTGCTAAATGAGTTTTACCAGCCCCTGGTTGTCCCATAAATAAAAACCATTCATTCTCGCCCTTATCAAAATTACTAGCATAGTTAAGAACTTTTGTTTTAATATTTTCTAATAACTTATTATTTAAAGTTTCAAATTCTGCTATTGTTTTTACTTGATTAGGATCTAGTCCGAACTCTTTCCAAGCTCTTTCAACATTATTCTCAAATTGACACGTACATTTAGTTGCAAGTGGTTGAGCATGAGCCCTTTCTATCAAAATCCAACCTGTGTCCTTACATTTTGGACATTTATAAGCCATTGATGATTTCGTCATAGTCGTAGTCATATCCTGGTTCTTTACTTTGGCCAAAATCCTGTCTAAAGCTTCCATTACTCTTTCCTCCATTTTCTTTATCTTTATAATTTCCTTCTAAGACCTTAATAAAATTATTAGGGTTTAATAGCCAATCAAAACTTATAGTCCAATTTCTATTATTTTCACCTTTAAGGAATTTACTTTCATTTATGTTTTTAATAGCTTGTAAAACTTTTTCTAAACCATAATCTTTAATTCTAGCTTTTAAAGATTTATATCTTTTAGTACCAGCATTTACAGAAATAATTTTTTGTAACCCTAAAGAATTCCACTCATTGATTATTTGATTTATAGAAGTGGCACTTAATATATCTTTAGATATATTAATATTATTATCTATAATGGGATTATCTTTGTTGCGACATTTTGTCATAACGGTACCGCCATTTTGTCGTAGGGGGTATGTCATTTTGTCGTCTGATTGATACTCGTTTAGAGAATCTGTTTTTACTGTCAAATTAACATAAGAAAAGCTACCTTTTGCTCCGTCTTTTTCATGCATTAATCTTCTTTCTAAAAATCCACTTTCACATAGAGATTTTAATTTTCTTTGTAATTTTCTCTGACTTCCTATGATTGGAATCTGCTCTAGTAAATATCCTTGATCTATCCATATGAATTTTTCGCCATCAATAATTTTAAAATCCATAGATTTTTTAGAGTACATTTCTTTAATAACAGTTAATATAAGAGCATCATCATTATCCAAATTAAATTCTATTAACTTTTTCTGTTGAAACCCATGTATCGTATATTTCATACGCACCTCCTATTAACATTACTTTTTATATATTTTTATAAAAAGTAATGTTAATAATTACAAAATTATTTTTTAGATTTTTCTTGTAATTTAATTAGAGTAAATCCATCAACTACTCCTGATAAATAAGCTTTTTCATAGCTTTTTAAAGCATTCATTTTTTGTCCAAAAGCTCCTAACTCTAATTCTGGAACTTTATTCTTTTGTATATCTTTATATTTATTCAAATTAATACCCCCTTTGTTTGTTTATTAACATTATAAGTTTAATAATCAAATTTTTCAAGACTATTTTAGCCTATTTTATGTATAATATTAATTTTTTTTAGCTTTTTATTAACATTAAAAAGTTGTTTATCAAACATTTGTGTGTTACAATTATCCCTAGAAAGGAGCAAAATATATGAATGAAAGAGTAAAAGAAGTTCGAAAAGCTTTAGGATTAACCCAGGAACAATTCGGTAAAAAAATAAATATGGGTAGAAGTAACTTATCATTAATAGAATCTGGTAAAGTCAATGTGAGCCCTAGGGTAATAAATGATATTTGCGAAAAATTTCAAGTTAATGAAGATTGGCTTAGATTTGGTAAAGGTGAAATGTTTAAAGTTATTGACGATAATGAGCAATTTAATAAAACTTTAGCAGATCTATTAGTTAACTGTGATGAAATAACTAAAAAAACTGTTATTTCTTTAAGTAAACTTACTCGAGAAGAATTTGAATTTGTTTCTAAAATTTTAGAAAACCTAACAAATAAAAACAAAAAAGAAGGCAATTAATTGCCTTCTTTTTCTTTTAAAACAATTCTTTCTGAAATAGTTAATAAAGATTTCAAAGTATTTATATCATTAATCATTTTTAGATTTTTTATTATTGCATTTATTATTTGGATTCTCAAATTTTATCACTCCTACCAAACATACGTTCTCGTTTTATTTTCATAAATATTATAGCATTAATATTATGTCGATTGGAGCGAACCGTTCGACTTTTTTTGAGCTTTTGGTTTTAATTTCCTAATGTTTTAAATAAAATTTAATGTTATTATAGAATGTTAGGGGGTGATTAAAATTTTAAAAGAATATCGTCGAATTAATAAGATTTCACAAAAAGAACTTGCTAAAAAATTAAAAATTAGCAGATCTCATTTATCGGAATTAGAAAATAAATCAAGTGCTCCAAGCTATGATTTATTAGTTCGAATATCCAATACTTTAAAAATATGTCCATTGAAATTATTAAAATATTATTCTTCTGAAAATATAAATTTTAATTGCTGCAAGAATGGATGTTATTTAAAATAAAATATTTTCAATTTTTGCATAATAATAAAACAGAGAGCATGTGCTCTTTGTTTTTAATAATGACTTAATAATTGTTCTTCTAATTCTATCCAGTTATAATCTTCTCTTTGAGTAAAGTTAGCATGTACACTTTGTTTTTTAGTATATTTAACCCAATTTTTATAATAAGTTTTTCTGAAATTTTCTATAGTTTTTAAAATATAAGATTCTAAGAATTGTTTAGTTATATTTCTAAAATTTTTAGTTATAGCTATTAATACCTTATCTTTTATCCAATTACTTTTAACTCTTTTAAATTTAAGTAACTCTCTTACTTTATTTCTAACATCTACAAGGCTAGTACACTTTTCATATTTATTTGAATCAAAATCTTTTTTTGAGTTACTATTAGAATCTATATCTAATAAACTACCTGATAACATAGGAGTAATTTTTTTATTTTTTTCGCCTTCAAAACAAGTATTTTCAACAGGTTTAGAGTTTTCATTATTGGTCGGATTTTCGGTCGCTGGTAATTTATAGATATTAGTTTTTTTATTTTTTTCGATAATTAATAAACCTAAATCTCTAAGTCTATTAACTGTAAATTTAAGTTGAGTTAAACTTATATTTTTTAGGCTAGGTCTTTTCTTTTTATGTTTATTTACCCAATCATTATAAAATTTATGGAATTTTGTAAAAGAGATAGTCCAAGAGCCATCACCAAGCATAATACTCTTTTTTAAAAATCTTAATAAACTTTCAGCCTTTCTCTTGGATTCTTTGTATTCGATTTGATTTAAAATTAAGAATTGGTAATCTGTAAGATTATATGTTTTTTCTTTTTCCCATTGTTCTTCTGTCATAAAATAGTAAGCTGCCATAAAAAATACTCCTTTCAATTGGAATAGAAGAATGCCAACTAATCCAGTAAAAGAAGTATTAAATATCTTGACTATTTTAAATATATATTATACAATAAAGGCAAGTTAATAAGTCCTTTATGGATTAGGGATGCCCATTAAGTTGAAAGTTTGGTCGCAGACAACTTAATGGGTTTTGACTTTTTATTCCGTTTTATTTGTCCTAATTTTAACATAATGAAAATATTTTGTCTATATAAGAAGAATTTTTCTTATATATTTTTTTATTTCATTATACACACAAAATAAGTATATTATACATATAAAATGTTTATTTGATTAGTTTGAAAATCTATATATGATAATAAATAGGTATAAAAAGGAATAATATACACATAATATGTTGACTTAGTGTGTATAAAGTGTTATTATAATATTGTAAATTAAATCTATGGAGGTATTAAATATGATTTTAGGAATTGACGTTGGATATAGTCATACAAAGGTAGTAGGAGAAAAGATAGAATTTAGTTTTAAAAGTACAATAGAAGAAGGTTCTTTGGATATTGGTAATGCTTTAAAGGTAGAATATGAAGGAAAAACTTATACAATAGGAGAACAAAATGGTTTATATGCAACAGAAATAAATAAAATACATTCATTAAATTTTCAACTATGTTTATTTACTGCAATAGCAAAAGCTATGGGTAAAAAAACTACTGAAGATATACAGCTTGTAACTGGTTTACCAGCTCAATATTATCAGGCTCAAAAACAAGAACTTATTGATAATCTTAAAGGAAAAAAAGTAGTAATCTCTCTAAATGATAATCCAAAGAGATTTACCATTACAGATGTAATTGTATTTCCTCAATCAGCAGGAATTCTATTATTAGAACCTCAAAAACTTATTGGTGACACTTGTATAGTTGATATTGGAGGATTTACTGTTGATGTAAGTTATTTCAATAATAAAAAACTTAGAAAGCTACATACATTAGAATTAGGAATGAATGTATTAGCTAATACTTTAGTCCAAAAGATAAAGGCAGAATATGGTGTTAGTTATGATGTTCTAAAAGTAGATGATATTTTAGATAGCAATGAAATTGTAATTGATGGAAAATCTCAAAGAATAGATTTATTAATAGACAGTGTATTAGAATCACATACTAATTTAATAATAAATAGATTAAAAGGACTTCAGGAATATAATATTTCAAAAAGAATATTTATTGGCGGAGGATCATTAAGACTTTCTAAATTTTTAGAGAATGAAATTACCGAAAATACTATTTATACAAATGCTGAAGCTTTTTATAAAATAGGATGTGAGAAATTTGAAAATTAGAAAAAATATAAGCTTAGAAGATTTTATATTAAAAAAAGGACAAGAAAGAGCTCAAAAATTATTTGGGGGGAATTTTAGTATTTATTTAGCATATTTAATACAACAAGACTGTAATGGATTAGATAAAGAAGTTGTTGTTACAAAAAACGAAGAACAAGAAGAAGTAGAAAAATTAGATGAAGAAGTTTCAGAGTCAATGAATGATATATTAGAAATGTAAAAAAGCACCCACCATAAGGTAAGGCACTTAATTATATCTCGCAAATATGATTATATCTTATCTTTGGTGGAAAATCAAGGAGGATATAAAGTTATGAAAAAATTTGGATTAATGTTAGGGAATATTATTAGATGGGGAATGTATTACTTAGTAATGGCAGTAATATTTTTACCTATATTTCTAATCGCTGAATGGAGATATTAGTATGAGTAATTTAGAACAAGGATTAAATAACAATATTGCTCTTTTAGAAAATACATTGTCTAAAAAATCTATATTAAATATATATGGCAATTTAAAGGTTCTAGAATATAGAGCCATTACAGAAAAAGAAAGTGATTTATTATATAGAATTCAGGATATTATTTTAGATCTTGAAGGATTTATTTTAGAGTGATATTAAGTATTATTAGTATTATTTTATAAAGATATAAGACTAGGTTTAAATCCTAGTCTTTTTTATTAGTTTATTTAATTATTAAAAATTTATTTAACTCTAATGAATTTACTATTTGATTATTTATTTTTTTAAATGTAATTTTATTTTTTTCATAATCAGATAGTTTTGTTTTAAGAAAAAAATCAGGACTTATTTCTATCCCTGTTAAATCAGCTTTTATTTGACAAGCTAGAATTATATAAAACAACATTATTTTATATTTTTCATCAGAAGATGCTTTACTTATATCCATTTTATAATTTTCTTGCTGACATTCACTTAAAATTTTAATGGCATCTTTACTACCATAAGCTAAAATTTTATAAGCAATTTCTGCAAAATTTTTTTCGGAGTCTTTTTTATTTTTAGATACTGTATCAAATAATTTAAGACATTTATAAGGCATATCAGATAATGAACTTAAAGAAACATCTAATTTTTTTTTTATTAATTTCATTAGAAAGATTCTTTTTATTCCAATATATAGTTACTAAAAATCCAATAATATTAATTGATGATGGTATTATTATTGGCAATAAATTAGATGAAGTACTTTTAGTTGTTTCTGATATTATAGCAGTTAATAACATTAAATTCCTCCTTTTTAAATTACATTATGGTGATATTCTAACATAATATTGAATTTAATTGGTTTAAAAACTAGAACTCCTATTGCTACTTTATACCAATCATTGTAAAGTAATACTAAGGAATACTTGTAATGGAAGGTTGGGGATAGTGTGAATTCTGTTGATAGTAAAAGTTTAGTAGAAAAAATCAATAATTCTTTAGTTGTAGAAGGTATGAGCATTAACCAAATAGCAAAAATGTTAAAATGTAAGAGAACTGATATTTTCGATATAATGAAAGAGAATGGATTTGCATATGATAAAGAACAAGGATTTTTTGTAAAGATAAATAATGATTCATTAATAAAGCGTATAGAACGCCTTGAGGAGCAACAAAAAGAAATACTAGAATTACTAAGTAGTACAGAAAGAAAGTCGCTTAAAATTGATTCTAGCGTATTAGAAGGGGATATAATTCCTCGTACATTTAAATTGTATAAGACAACATCTTTGAAATTTACTCAATTTTGTAATGAACATAGGGAACTTAAGATGCAAGAGATCATTACAGTTGCTTTAGAAGAATTTATGTTAAATCATAAATAAATGTTTAAATTTAAATAAAAAAGGCTAGGTAGGAATTAACCCCACCTAGCCTTTTTATTATAGTTTCTTTACAAAATCTGATTTAACAAATCCAGTTGCTCCAGTAGCTGTAGTTATTCTATACCAGCCAATAAAGTCTGAATCTACCCAATCTATTCTGAATACTTCTCCTGGATTAATTGTAGCTACTAT
>OIFS01000110.1_pt1 | contig 43749 bp, 45 predicted proteins | sample 1582131 | NCBI WGS metagenome assembly OIFS01 (sample SAMN07501065, study PRJEB24779) | human gut metagenome | isolation source: stool | host: human infant | place: USA: Pittsburgh, PA | reverse complement strand
TTCATGGGGATGTCCTCATGTGGCTTATGAAGACATTACTAACATCGGGGTGTACTAATCAACGGGGAGCAGGTCAGGTGATGTCAGCACAGAACACACAGCTTCGCTCTTTTTCTTGATCTTAATCATAATGATAACCATTATCAGTTGCAACAACTTCACAATTTCTTCACGCTTTGCGCATTCTTTTGTCTACACTAAGCCAACGTTTACACTTGCTGGTTAACACGATTATGCAAACCAAACCCGCTATCACCTTACAGTACTGTTCCCAGTGCAACTGGATGCTTCGCGCCAGCTGGATGGCGCAGGAACTCCTTCACAGCTTTAGTACCGACTTAGGTTCCGTTACCCTGGCGCCAGGTACGGGCGGTATTTTTGTCATTGATATTGACGGTAAGGTTATCTGGGACCGTAAAGTGGATGGCGGTTTTCCGGATGCGGCTGAGCTGAAACGCCGCGTGCGGGATTACTGCTTCCCGGATAAAGATCTTGGGCATGTGGAAAAGAAAAACAATTAGCTCTCAGGGAATGTGCGAGCCATCAATATTGGATGCTCGCGCATCAATAAATATCAGAGACAAACAGCACCGTGGTACCTTAATCCCTTTTTTCACCACCGCGCTTATATTTGCTCAAAAGACGGCTGCAAATAATCCTCCACGCAGTAAATATATATTTACCCCGCTCAATCCAATCCATTGATTAAAAAAAAGATTACTTTATTTAAGTGATCTGCTTCATATTATTTATTTTTCCTCCATTAAGCCTTTTCTGCTGCCCGATATGATGCGAAAAATATCAACAATGGAGATAACAATGAATAAAGATGAATCAATCAAGGATATCGGCTTATTTACCGATGCGGATACAGAATGCATGAAATCATTTTCCCATCTTGCAGAAATGATCGCTGGACTGATAGGCCCACACTGCGAAGTGGTGCTGCATTCATTTGAAGATCACAATGCCTCGGTGAATAAAATTATTAATGGCCACCACACCGGCAGAACAGTCGGCTCGCCTATTACTGATATGGGACTTAAGACCCTGCAATTGTTCAACAAAACGGGCATCAATAATACGCTAAGCTATTTTACGCGAAATAAGAAAGGCGAATTGTTTAAATCAGCGACATCGGTGTTATTTGGCGAAGAAGGGAAAGCGATTGGGCTATTTTGCGTCAATATCAATCTCTCGGTTCCCTTTCACCAGATGCTCGAAACCCTGATCCCGGACGGTGAGGCCCCCATGCCTTTTACCGAACATTTCGCTGCCAGCCCGCATGAGGTTGTAATGGAAGCGGCAGATAAGGTCATTGCCAGCGTACAAAAAGACGTCATGATAACCCGCAAATTCAAAAACAAAGAGGTGGTTAATCAGCTGTATAATAACGGGATTTTCGAACTAAAAGACGCGGTTAAAATTGTCGCTGCCCGTCTTGGTATCACCCGCTATGCCATCTACAAGTATCTGCGTGAACGTAAGTCCCACCAGGCATAATGCCTGTCGTTGCGCGGCCATCATGGCTGCGCCCTGCTCCTTTTTCGCTTCAGTGCCGATATCTGTCACAGTGTACTTTGTGAACGGAAAACAAAATTCTCCACGCACCACGACCACTATAACCTATTGAAAAACAGTCCTTTAACATTGCAACACAACCTGACCGTAAACCAAAATTTACGACAACAAATGCTCTTTATGAAATGAATGAACGCTAAAACGGGATTTGTTTCTCAATTTCACTCCGCTGGTTCACATTTCAAAACAGCGGCAAAAAAGCGTCGTTCATTGAATGTTCCAGAATAAATGGGACGATTGCCTTTCTGTTTATTTCGGCATGCCTTCCAGCCAATGCAATCACTTGAAAATAGAGTGTATTTTATTTTTATTGTGAACTTTATCACCCGTTTTACATTACTTAAGGAAATGCTCAAATCGAATTTGACCTCTGTTATTCACTTTGCCATGACTTTATCGCATGATGCGTTTGCCAAATGATTCCCGGGAAAGGGAAAGACCATAAGACGCCTCCAGAATTAACTGGAGGAATTCGATTCGCTATACCTTTTTAAATTACAGAACTCACTGGAGATATAAAATGATCTATCCGGCAGAACCATTCCGTATTAAAAGTGTTGAAACCGTTTCAATGATTCCCCGTGACGAGCGTCTTAAAAAAATGGAAGAAGCAGGTCTTAACACCTTCTTATTGAACTCCAAAGATGTGTATATCGACCTGCTGACGGATAGCGGCACCAACGCCATGAGCGACAAACAGTGGGCGGGCATGATGATGGGCGATGAAGCCTACGCAGGCAGCGTCAACTTTTATCACCTGGAAGCCACCGTACGTGAGTTGTTCGGCTTTAAACATATCGTGCCGACCCACCAGGGCCGTGGTGCGGAAAACCTGTTATCACAGCTGGCGATAAAACCGGGGCAGTATGTAGCGGGCAATATGTACTTCACGACGACCCGTTACCATCAGGAAAAAAATGGTGCCTCGTTTGTTGATATCGTACGTGATGAAGCACATGACGCTACCCTGAATGTACCGTTTAAGGGCAATATCGATCTGAATAAATTACAGAAATTGATCGATGAAAAGGGAGCCAAAAACATTGCTTACATCTGCCTGGCGGTGACGGTTAACCTGGCGGGTGGACAGCCGGTTTCGATGGAAAACATGCGCGCGGTGCGTGAACTCACCAGCGCACATGGCATCAAGGTCTATTACGATGCGACGCGCTGCGTGGAGAATGCTTATTACATCAAAGAGCAGGAAAAAGGCTTTGAGAACAAGAGCATCAAAGAGATCGTGCATGAGATGTTCAGCTATGCCGACGGCTGCACCATGAGCGGTAAAAAAGACTGTCTGGTGAACATTGGCGGCTTCCTGTGCATGAACGATGATGACCTCTTCTCTCAGGCGCGCGAGCTGGTGGTGGTTTACGAAGGGATGCCCTCTTACGGCGGTCTGGCCGGACGCGACATGGAAGCCATGGCAATTGGCCTGCGTGAAGCTATGCAGTTCGAATACATCGAGCACCGCATTAAGCAGGTACGCTACCTCGGCGATAAACTGAAAGCAGCAGGCGTGCCCATTGTCGAGCCGGTTGGTGGCCACGCGGTATTCCTGGATGCCCGCCGTTTCTGCCCGCATCTGAGTCAGGAAGAATTCCCGGCGCAAAGCCTGGCAGCCAGTATCTATGTGGAAACCGGAGTGCGCAGCATGGAGCGTGGCATCATCTCCGCCGGACGCAATAAAGAGACTGGCGAACATCATAAACCGAAACTGGAGACCGTGCGTCTGACCATTCCGCGCCGCGTATACACCTATGCGCATATGGATGTCGTCGCCGATGGGATTATTCAACTGTATAAACACAAAGAGGATATTCGCGGCTTACGTTTCACTTACGAACCCAAACAGCTGCGTTTCTTTACCGCACGCTTTGAATACATTTAATGTGTTTTCCTGCCCCATGACCTGATGGGGCAGTTTTGTTTCTCGCCGATAAAAAATGATGTTCAAACTTATATAACGCTACCCGGAATATTTCCGTTGCAGCCAATACTTCTGCAACCTGAATAATGACGGGTAAGATACTTATTCAGGAATATCTATTATGGCTCTCTCTTTATCCGAACCGATTCGTGACGCCGGGCTGACCAGCGGCGCCATGCTTGTTATTGCCACCGTAGTGGGTGGTGGTATGTTTTCGCTGCCTATCGCAATGGCGGGCGTCTGGTTTCCGGGCGCCACCCTGGTCCTTATTGCCATTTCGCTGATGATGCTGATGACCGGATTAATGCTGGTGGAAGTGAATCTGCATTTTGATGTCGGTGCCAGTTTTAATACTTTTACCCTGGAACTGCTCGGCAAACGCTGGAATTTTGTTGTCGGCCTCGCTTTCGGTTTTGTTTTATATATCCTGACCTACGCCTATATTTCTGGCTCATCGGCGGTATTATCGAACACGATCGCTAAATACAGCGGGATGGCCTTGCCTTCCCCCGTGTCGATTATTCTGGTGAGTGTGATTGTCAGCCTGATTGCGTGGTATAGCTCGTTGCTGGTTGGCCGCATCACCACCGTTCTGATCTTCGGTAAATTTATCGCTTTCTTCGCCACCTTTTCCGGCATGATTGGCACGATTAATCTTGATAACCTGATCGATAGCGCCAGCGTCGCTTTGCCGCAAACCCGCTATCTGCCCTATGTGTTAATGACCCTGCCGTTTTGTATTATCTCTTTCGGCTTTCATGGCAATGTGCCAAGTCTGGTGAAGCTTTACGGTAAAGAGAATATTCATCACATTAAAAATTCCATTATCGTCGGAACGTTATTTGCGTTGATTCTATATATATTTTGGCTGGCAGTGACCATGGGCAATATCAGTCGTGCGGACTTCTCGCCGATTATCGCCAAAGGTGGCAATATCGATGTGTTTGTTGAGGCGATTGGCGGGATTTTTACCAGCCGCTATATGGAATTGATTTTGACGTTCTTCGGTAACTTTGCCGTTGCCAGTTCGCTGCTGGCTGCCACGCTCGGACTGTTTGATTACATTGCCGACCTGTTCCATTTTCCCAATAACGGCATCGGGCGCTGCAAAACCGCCGTGGTAACCTACCTGCCTCCGGCGGCGGTATGCCTGTTTTTCCCCAATGGTTTTGTCCACGCTATCGGTTATGCCGGGCTGGCGTTTACCATCTGGAGCGTGATCCTGCCTCCCTTCCTGGTAAAAAGCGCCCGCCAGCGCTTCGCCACAGCCGCTTACCGAGCGCCCTGCAATAATGCCGTGCTCAATACCGTTATCGTCTGCGGTGGGATCGTCTATTTGACCGTTATTCTTGAAGTTTTTGGCCTGCTTCCCGTGTTTCGTTAACGGGTGTTAGCACCGAGGATGGCGATGTTTCTGACCCTGCTCCATTACCAGCAACCCCTGTTTTGCCACTTTACGTTGCTGCGTGTTGCGGTGACGCTTTTACGCAGCATGGGACTGCGTAAAAAAACGCGTTGCCAGTAAACCAGAGCCTGCGTTGCAGGCTCTGTGGTAAATGCTCATCCCCGCTCAATCTGGCTACGAAGGTTTGGCGGGGATTACGACTCACTCCTGGTCGCGGTGCTGGCGCGAACAATATTACGCCCGGAACGCTTTGCCTCGTACAGCGCGTCATCCGCCGCCTGAATTAAACTGCCATAGTCTGTATGCACACGTTGGTTGAGGCTGGCAACACCGACGCTGACGCTCACGACGTCACCCGGCGAACCAGAATGCGGCAGCCCCAGCGCCTGCACACTGGCGCGCAATCTTTCCGCCACGACGACCGCGTCGGCCGAGCGCGTTTCCGGTAAAAGCGCACAAAACTCTTCCCCGCCGTAACGGAAAAGCATGTCATAAGGGCGCAACAGCGACCCCCGCATGGCTGCCGCTATCTGTTGCAGGCACAAATCACCCTGCTGATGACCATAACGATCGTTGTAGCGCTTGAAGTAATCCACATCAATCAACAACAGCGCCAGCGGTTTGTTATTACGCTTACTGGCACGCCACTCTTTCGCAATGCATAAATCGAAATAGCGACGATTGCCCACCCCCGTCAGCCCATCAGAGAGCGATTGCGAGAGCAGCACATGTGCCTGTTCGCGTAACAGCGACTCCCGGCGAACGGCCATACTGACATCCACAATCTGAATGAGGCAGTAGCGTTCCACATCGCCCAGCGGGACGATAGTGATCGCTTGACTTAAACGCTCACCGGGCTGCGCGGGTTCCGCAAACAGTGGGAACGGCGAGCGATGCAGCGATTGCGACAATAGTGCCGGTAAGTTGTGACATATCGCTTGTTTAATCGCTACGCCAACCCGATGGTTACGTAGATCCGGAAAAATGGCGAAAAAATCCTGACCTTTGGCTTCGCTTGCCGCACGACCTGTATGTGCTTCTAACCACGCGTTCCACAAGGTAATCCTGTAGTTCGCATCAACAACAATCACGCCCAGACTCAGGGCGGAAAATGCATCCAGTAGCAGCTTGTCATTCATGGTTATCAGAGCCCGTCGGAAGCAAAACCAGATTCAACGCGTTCAATATAGAGGCTGATTTGTTCGCGCAAATCACGCAACGCCGACATGTCCAGGATAAAAGCCAGATACCCTTCAATTTCCTGACGTTCCAGCGAAAAATCGATACGCAACATCAGCACCGATGGGTCACTGGGGTCGTGCGACGGGTTCAGGATCTGCTCACTGGTTCCCACACGAAACACGGGCAATGAACCCTGTAACTCTTTCTGAAACATATTCGCCAGCGTACCCACACAGGCATTGAGCACGATGTTGCCAATTTCGCTCATCGCTTCGCGCTCCATCTCACCCAGCTCATGGGCAGGGATCAAATCGCCCACCATCATGCGGACGATTTCAAAGCTGGCGGTCTCCGGAAACATTAGAATAGCTTCGGTGGCATACGCCCCTTTGTATTGTTGGCTGATACCACACAACGAGAGGCCGGCGCCGAGTTCATCGGCCGCTTCCGAGCGCGTGGTAATGCGCACCGACGGGACAGACATACGGACTTCTTCATTAACGATGTCACTCATCGCGGCAGCCGCGTGACCTACACCGATATTGAAGATCTCCATCAGGCTGTCTGCTTCGATTTCGCTCATATCCGTCAAATCGATCATCAGTTCGACTCCAGGTTTTGCAGCATGGCGTGAATTTGCGGTTCTTTAATCGGTTTGGATAAAAAGCCCAGACCAAGCTGGTCGGCCTGGGCCTGCACGGAGTTCTGCACGTTGGCCGTCAACAGAACGATATGCATATCCGGGTGAGTCTCACGCAGGATTGCCGCCGCGGCAAGACCGCCCATTCCTGGCATATTGACATCCAGCAGGATCAGATACGGCTTTTTGATAGCCGCCATCTCAATAGCCTGTTCGCCCGTCGCCGCCTCTTCAATCTGCCACTCAGGATGCTGGCTGAGCACATACTGTTTTGAGATCATGCGTGACAATCGGCTGTCATCCACGATGAGAATATGTCTGGACATAATTTTACGTTCTCTTTTCTTTATTCAACTGGCATAAATTCACCCGACTTGCAGTGTCGGTCCGGGCACGCAGTACCGCTTATTCTCACCCTGGTTGCGCAATATTTCCGTTAGGTCACTCTATTCATCGGCAGCAATGGCTATTTACTTAGTGCCAGATTGTAAGAAGTTGCATATCGCCTGCGGCTTAGTCTGCCGGTTGCTGTTTTATTCGCCATAACGCCATTCTAGTGTGAAAACAGACGGGCAATGCGCAGAAAAGGAGACCAAATGTACAAGGCTGTGCGTTATGGATTGTGCTTAATCGGCAAAAAAAAGCGGAGCATGACTGCCCCGCTTTTCCCCGATGTTGATGCACTACACGTGGTTTTAGTAGAAGCCCATTGCCTTACCGCTGTAACTCACCAGCAAGTTTTTAATCTGTTGATAGTGGCTCAGCGCGAGTTTATGGGTCTCACGACCTACGCCGGAGTTTTTATACCCACCAAAGGCCGCATGGGCCGGATAGAGGTGGTAGCAGTTGGTCCACACGCGACCGGCTTTAATATTGCGCCCCATACGCCAGGCGCGATTGATATCCAGCGTCCACAGCCCGGCCCCCAGTCCATACTCGGTGTCGTTGGCGATACCCAGCGCTTCGGCTTCATCTTTAAAGGTGGTGATACCGATAACCGGCCCGAAGATCTCCTCCTGGAAGCAGCGCATATGGTTCTCGCCTTTGATCAAGGTCGGCTGGATATAGAAGCCATTTTGTAGGTGGTTATCATGCGCAACGTGCGCGCCGCCGGTGATGATTTCGCCCCCTTCTTCCCGGGCGATATTGATGTAAGAGAGGATTTTGTCGTACTGCTCGCGGGAGGCCTGCGCGCCGATCATGGTGTCGGTGTCAAAGGGGTCGCCTTTGCGGATGTTTTCCATACGCGCCACGACTTTTTCAACAAACTGCGGGTAGATAGATTCTTGCACCAGCACGCGCGACGGGCAGGTACAGACTTCGCCCTGGTTAAAGAAGCCCAGCACCACCCCTTCGATGGCTTTATCGATATACTCTTCATCGCCATTGAGCACATCTTCAAAGTAGATGTTCGGCGATTTACCGCCCAGCTCGACGGTGCTCGGAATGATGTTGTCCGCGGCGCAAGAGAGGATGTGGCGACCAATGGGCGTTGAGCCGGTAAAGGCGATTTTTTCAATACGCTTGCTGCGGGCCAGCGGCTCGCCCGCTTCGGTACCGTAGCCATGCACCACGTTCAGTACTCCTTTTGGCAGCAAATCACCAATTAACTCCATCAGCACGCAAATGCCGAGCGGGGTCTGTTCTGCCGGTTTCAGTACGATACAGTTACCTGCCGCCAGCGCCGGAGCCAGTTTCCAGGCGGCCATCAACAGCGGGAAATTCCACGGGATAATCTGACCGACCACCCCCAGCGGTTCATAGATGTGGTAGGCGACGGTATTGCTATCAATTTCTGCTGCCGTCCCTTCCTGCGCGCGGATACAGCCGGCAAAGTAGCGGAAATGATCCACCGCCAGCGGTAAATCCGCATTCAGGGTTTCGCGGATGGGTTTACCGTTGTCCCAGGTTTCCGTCAACGCCAGCAGCTCAAGATTCTGCTCAATGCGATCGGCGATCGCCAACAGCACGTTGGAACGATCCTGCGCGCTGGTTTTGCCCCACGCATCTGCGGCTGCATGGGCGGCGTCGAGCGCCTTTTCAATGTCTGCTGCACCTGAACGCGGGAACTCAGCAATCACTTCCCCGGTTACCGGCGTGGTGTTGGTAAACCAGCGCCCTTCTACCGGATCGACAAATTCACCGCCAATGTAGTTGCCATAACGTTTTTTAAAGGAGACTTTAGCGCCAGTCTGGCCAGGGTGAATGTATTTCATAAGATGTTCCTCTATTTTTATGGGTACAGGTGAGGCGTCGCGCCCTGTGCGGACACCTCTTCATAAGCAGCTCTTATGCCAAAACCAGCCCCGAAGAGAGAAAATCTTTTATTTATATTTAAAAACAAGTAATTAATGAATCAACACGCTTCCCGTCATCGTTTCTCAGGCCAAAAAATATCGTGTCGCCCTTCGCGAACTGTGTCGTCCATCGCTACACGCGGGACACTTTTATGCTACACAATTGTAACATCTCAGTTCTCCGGAGTGTGCCATGCCGCATCGCGTACCGTCTTTTGCTCTCGCCCCGCAGACCACCGGCCTTCCCTGTCAACTGGAAGACTCCTGGCAGCGTAGCCTTAATTACGGGCTTCACCGTGACGACGACACCCAACCGTGGGTGGCCAGATCGATGCTGAAAGATGCGCGGGCGGAAAATGCCTGGATAAGCCAGCTGGTTGCACCGCTTCTTGCCCGGCTGCAGCCGGAATTGTCCAGCCATCCCTCTATTATGGTGATGTCGGATGCCACCGGCCTGGTACTGGAGACTCACGGTAACGCCGATTTCCTGCATAAGGCTCAGCGTTACGCGCTGGCGCCGGGCAATTTATGGGGTGAGCATGCACGGGGAACTAACGCCATTGGTACTGCGCTGGCGATGCAGCGTCACTGCGAGGTCTCTGGCGGTGAACACTATCTTAATCGCAATGCCGGGCTGTTCTGTTCAGCTTCGCCGGTGTTTCGCCCGGACGGGACCGTGGCAGGCGTACTGGACATCTCCACACCCGCGCAACTGCCAAAACACGACGCGGCGGCGCTGATTCGCCGGGCAGTCTGCCAGATTGAACACGCCTGGGCTGCCAGCGCCGTCAGTGCCGATCGCTGGCTGCTGAGCTTGCACAGTGACGCCCGTGTACTGGGAAGCGCACAGGAACTGTTGTTGATTTTTGAGCAGAACACTTTGCTGGGCGCCAACAAACTGGCGATTGACGAGTTCTGTCTCACACCGGGACACTTTGGCGCGACAGCGATCGAGACACTGTTTCCCGGCATCACCCTTAATGCGGCTGAGACGACCCTGGAAGCCAGCAATCGTCAGCGTTATTACGCCCGCCAGACCACGCCAGCGCGTCGCTATATTGGCCGTGGCGTCGCCCGCACGCCCGTGACGGTAGACCCGGAAAAAGAGAAAGCGCTACGTATTCTCAATGCCGGGATTGCCCTGTGTATCACCGGGGAGACTGGAAGCGGTAAAGAACACTGCGCCCGCGAATTACACAGCCGCAGCCAGTGGCGTGATGGCAACTTTATCGCCATTAACTGCGCGGCCCTGCCCGAGAACCTGATTGAATCTGAGCTGTTTGGCTATGCCCCTGGCGCGTTTACCGGGGCCAATCCGAAAGGCTATAGCGGTAAATTCCGCGAAGCCCACGGCGGCGTTCTGTTTCTTGATGAAATCGGCGATATGCCGCCGGGTCTGCAAACCCGTTTGTTACGCGTATTGCAGGAGAAAAAAGTGACGCCGCTCGGCTCGAATACTGCCTACAGCGTTAATTTCGCGCTGATCTGCGCCACCCATCAGGATCTTGCCGCACAGGTCGCCGCAGGGGCATTTCGCGAAGACTTGCTGTACCGTATTCAGGAATTTCATCTGCGCATCCCGCCTCTGCGCGAATGGCCCGATACCCGCCAGTTTATCCAGAAATCGTGGCAAGAGCTGGGCGCCGGTTCGCGTGATATTACCCTGAGTGAAGAAGCGCTCCACGCCCTGGCCGCTCGCCCCTGGCCGGGCAATGTGCGTCAATTATTAAGCCAGTTGCGGGTATTGCTGGCGCTGGCGGATGACCATTCAGTGATCCGGCTGGCGGATTTGCCGGGCGAACCCACGCCCGCCTCGGCGCCCGTTCTGCTGTCTGCCCCTGCCGATGAGCAAATCGCCATTCGTGAGGCGCAGGGCAATATGAGCCTGGCGGCAAAAAAACTGGGGATTTCGCGCAGTACGCTTTACCGACGACTGGAAAAACGCCAGAGCGTCGGCAGAGCCTGAATTGCGCTTAGCGGAAAGGTAGCGATTATCATGAATCCCGCTTTCGTCTCCCCGACCTGTTCCGACTCGCCCAGGCAAATTATCAGGCAGTGAGATTATCCAGCCAGTTGCCTGTCACCTGGCGGGCCGCGCTGGCAAGCCTGGCGCTATAACGCGCGGCATCGTCACGCAGTGTGCGTGGATCAATTCCGGCATGACTGAGTTCACACGCATGCCCGACCAGCCAGCCTTCCAGCCCGGTCGCGGTTACTTCCAGGTGAAACTGAAAACCCAGTCCATGATTGCCGACGCTGAATGCCTGATTATCGCACACCGCACTGCTGGCCAGGTGCGCGGCGCCGGCGGGTATCTCAAAACGGTCACCGTGCCAGTGCAGCACCGGCAGTTGATGCAACGGCGCAAAGTATGCCGGCGCAGCGTCACTGACGGTTATCGGGAAGTAGCCAATTTCTTTGACACCCATCGACGCAACCTTCGCGCCCAGCGCCGCCGCCATCAATTGAGCGCCCAGGCAGATACCCAAAACCGGTTTACCGTGGGTAAGACGCTCACGGATGATCCGCATTTCAGTCTCGAGGAAAGGATAAACAGACTGTTCGTAAACGCCAATCGGCCCGCCCAGAACGATAAGCACATCGTCGGCCAGCGGATCAAGTGCTGAGAGGGATTGCACGGGGGTGTCGATATAGCGCCAGCGATATCCCTTCGCCAGTAAGGTTTCGCCAAGGGAATCAAGATCTTCAAAAGGCACATGACGAAATACAACGGCTGTCTTCATGACGGTTCCTTCAACTGAGTAAAAGACGCACAGGAGCAACAACCTTGTACAGGAGAGAAAAGCTTGTCAATGACAAACGGAGGAAAACTCTGTGAGCCCTGAGAAGACACCTCAGGGCTCATGTTTTGGCTTAACGTAACGGTATCCGGTGGTGATAAACGAAAATCGTCATATCAGCGAAGAGCAGCGTTTCGTCAGGTTTGCCCAGCTGTGCCCTCACCGCTTCCAGCCGCGGATGGGGCGCCGTTTCCGTCTCAACTGCCGGGATCGCCACAAACTGGCGCTCAGGCGAGGTTTGCACATAGGCATCCGTTAACCACGATCTCAGCGTCTGGGAGCGTGTACTATCGAACTGAATATGGAAATCAACTTTATCAAACATCACCGGGGAAATATGGATTTCACCAAACGACAGCCAGTTAACATTGTTAGATAATTTCCAGTAATCCCCATAGCCGAAAGTGAGATTATTCTTTTTCAGGAAAGCGATGTAGTCGTAGGTTTGTTTTTCCTGATCGTACAACGGCGTTGTATTAACCTGATAGGAATAGAGCGAAGAGGCAATATAAAGCGGGAATACCAGTGCAATGGCGACCTTTTTCGTGCAGGAAAAGGCCAGAACGACCATCACAATAGCAAAACAGACCGCGCCGACGAAAAAGCGAGCACTGATATCAGCGGGAAAATCGTAGCTGATAATGAATGATGAAATAATGGCAGAGGCGGTAAAGAAGCTGAACAGTGACACAAAAACCGCCTCTGTACCTTTCCTTAAACAAATAATAACGGCGTACAGAAACAGGGCCATCCAGATAACAAAAGAGGCGATATAAGCAAGCGGGGTGTGAACAAAAAAGAGGTTCAGACTCTTCCCTAAAAGTTGAACGACCCATGCGGCATTATCCGGCCATTGCGCCACTGGCATCAGTTTAAAGCGTTGAATCGGTAGGCCCATCAGTCTTTGCAGCATGTGGGACATGCTGATAATAAAACTGATACCCAGGATGATAGTGAACTTCCTCGGTAGAATCTGCCGCCAGCTAAAATAGCCACAGGTCAGCAGTAACGGCAGAAAATACGTCGCCAAAAACCACGGGTCGGAGATAGAGGCAAAAAGTGCAATAAACGTCGTCAGCCAGGTTAAAGGCAGCGATTTTTTCTTGATATTGAAGAACGCCAGCGCAAAAACCAGTATTCCAAAGAAGTTAGTAGAATAATGCGAAAAAGGATGGGCAGCAAAACCGAAGGTATATACGTACGCCGGAAGCAGAATCAGACAAATGGCTGCGATAAGCGCATGCCAGGCATTCGACATCCTATAAACCACACACGCCAGAATAAACGCGCTTAGCCCCACAAAAACTGACGTAGACAGAACCAGCGGATGAATGCCGTCGTTCCCCATCAAGGCAAAAAAGAGGAAATTGACAGGATAAGTGGTGAAATACCAGTTATCCGGCGTGGGCGCCCAGTCTTTAAAAGCGGAAAACCCCTCGGTGAGAAACGCCCGCCAGACCAGAGGACTATTGGCTGAATCCGGGTCCAGCGCAAAATAACGCATGGTCAAAAAGTAAGAGCCACCAATGGCAATAATTAACAACAACAGAAAAAAGCCAACGTCTTTCAGGCTAAACTTAAACATTACTTATCCTTTTTTGCGCCTTTTACGATATAGCGAGGTCTTTTTTTGGTCTCGATATAAATTCGGCCAATATACTCACCCAAAACCCCAATACCAATCAATTGCACACCACCGAGGAACAGGATCGATACAAGTAACGATGGATAACCGGCCACCGCATTTCCCCATATCAGTTTGTCGATAATCATCCATGTCCCGTAAAGAAACGAGAGTGCGGCAACAAGAAAACCAATATAGGTCCAGACCCTGAGCGGTAAGGTAGAAAAGCTGGTAAAGCCTTCCAGCGCCAGGTTCCACAATTTCCAGCCGTTAAATTTTGACTCTCCGCGAACCCGTTTTGAACGGGTATACTCCACCACCGCTACCTCGCCCTCAACCCAACTCAGTAAGCCCTTCATGAACAAATTACGTTCCTGCAGTAGCTTAATATTCTCGACGGTTTCGCGTGATAGCAGACGAAAATCGCCTACGTTCTCTTCGATTTTCGGTGAGCTTATTTTGTTATGGATCCGATAAAACCAGCCGGCAGTTTTACGTTTGAAACGGCTGTCACTGCTTCTGTCGCTACGCTTGGCGAGGACCACGGACCAGCCTTCCTGCCATTTGTTAATAAGCGCAGGAATAACCTCTAACGGATCCTGGAGATCCACATCAATCGGGATAACCGCATCCCCCGTGGCATATTCGAGCCCTGCCAACAATGCGGGTTCTTTGCCAAAATTACGGATAAAGTTAATCGCGTTAACGCCAGGATCTGCCTTCGCAAGCGCATTGATAATCTGCTCCGTGGCATCTGTACTGCCATCATTAATAAATACAATTTCAAGATCGTATTCAGAAAGCGTCTCTTTTGCCGCCTGATAGAAAACAGGAATGGCGTCTTCTTCGTTAAAGACGGGAACAACCAAAGAAATCTTCACTTTTTCACCCTGAAGACAATGAATCTGGAGTAGATAAAACCGAAAACCAGACTGATAGCAGAAAACGCTACGAGTGTAATCACGGGGTTAATATGTGCACGGTCGGCCAGTTTACCGACGCCCGCCGCCATAGCCCCCATAAAAATGACATACAACACATAGCGAATGGTCGTCGCCTGGACTTTGAATGTCCAGCGGGCGTTGACGAAAAATGAAAACGTCACGGCGACACAAAAGGCAGCAAGATTGGCTATTGTCTGGCTGGAACCGGCAAAGAACAGAATGGCAAACACCAGCCAGTGGAGAAGCGTATTGATCACGCCCACGGAGGTGTATCGGACGAACAGTTTTAGCATAAGAATAGCCAGGGTTACCCTGGGCCAGGTCAGGTCGCTGTTTGGACAGGGATTTTAGCAGTTGCCGCCATAGAGTGAAAGCCAGGATCAGGTAGCACATAGTATGACGAGGTGAGGAAATTCGTCGGGGATGGATGGTTGTGTGGGGGAAGGAGGGTTCACAAATGCTACACGGTGTTATTCGCGATGGTCGATCACGACACTACTTATATACTCCGGATTAATTTCAGTAAAACTGAACGACACATCCTGATCTTCATTCAGACAGGTCCACCGTCAGATATCGGATTTTCCTTTTAATGGGCGCAATATTCTGTTTTGTTCCATTAATTGGGAAGAGATCTGGGCTCCCTGTTAAGTCGCCCCCTTTAATGCCAACCCCCACGGATCAATCCAACTTAACGGATTCGGCGCATACGCGTAGAGGTTTATCCCCCCCCGCCAGCCCTATCGGGTCCTGCTGGGTAAACCTGGCGCTATCCGGGTCGTAATACCGGAACAACTTGTAGTACAACCCGGTCTCCCGATCCAGGTATCGCCCCTGCTTACGCAGGTTCTGCGCATAGCCTGTCTACTGCGATATCGACTCGTGCAGCAGTTTCCCCCACGCGCCGTTCTGACCTTACCAGCGGATATGCCCTCCACGTTCCGTCATCCGGTTTGGCGTACCGTTCGGCCGACAGTGGAATCAGAAAATATCGGATCCTCTAACATTTACTCAATCATTTTTATAGATACAAAAAATGTACACTTTTCTTTAAAAAATTATTTTTCGATCGCATATCCTAATAAGATTATTTTAAACCTGGATGGTTGGCTTTCACCTGCCGCGACAATAATATTTACAGCACAACCATCAACGTTATCACTATATACATACACATCTAAGTTCATATATTTATATGAAGGCATATTATCATTTTCATAAATAATTGTTTTAACACCGCTAATTTCATCGGAAATTTGTTTTTGGAAGACTGAATCAAATTCCCATATAGGCCTAACTATTTTATTATTAAATATAATATGCTTGCCAATTTTGGGAATAGTTATTTCCATGTTAAATTTATAAAATCCTTCCTCCGTTCCATCATATAAATTTTTCTTTGGCTTAAAATTATAAAACTCCCTAGTCATTTCAACCTCCTATCTCTCTTATCTTACCTTCTGCAAGAAGCTGACTAATCGGTTCAGAAAGCTCTAACTGTGTTCCCTTACCTGGCTGGTTAAACCAGGGTATTGCTGGCCCAGCATCAGCATGGATAGGAGCGAGAACTTCATAGACTTTATATAGTTTATTCAGCGCATCCAATGGTAATGTACGGCTATCAAAAGATGCCCCGCAGGAGGAACAAAAATTCGACGATCATGGAATACCCCCCATCAATAAAGTCACCATATCGGTCTATTTTCATTCCCGGAGTAAGAGTAATTGGTGTTGCTTTGATAAAACCACGGTTAGGAGGCCAGGTACCAGATCCCATTAGTTTCTCTAACGCTTTCCACTTCCCTTTTTTCCAAAGCTTGTCAGCCTACGCTGCAATAGTTCTAGATTTGAAAGCCCCTTTCGACTTGGATTGGAAGCTATTCCATTCATTTTGGCACCGACTCACCCCCCATGGATCGATCCAACTCAGCGCATTCGGCGCATATTGATAAAGGTTTATCCCCCCCACCAGCCCTATCAGGTCCTGCTGCGTAAACCGCCCGCTGTCGGGTCATAATACCGGAACAAATTGTAGTGCAGACCTGACGGGATGTAGTGGTAGCGGGTCAGCCATTCCACTGTAGTGCAGACGACCGACTGTCCTCTCCCGCTCCGGGGAAGGTATGAGTATTGATATCCAGAACTGCGGCGACAAACTTGTGGCTATTCTTCTCCAGCATGCATTGTTGCAATACTATTTGGCCAGACGATCATAAAAACTTGTGAATTTATTGAAGGTGTTAATGAGCTGCTGTTGTATGAAAACTAGCTGGGGAAGCACCCTTTCCTTGATGAACAAATATTTATCAGAACATTGTCGACAAGCTCAAAGCCTGAAACCCCCATAGTTGTGTAATTAGGATATTCAGCAACAGACAAACGCCTGATTTCCTCCTCCCCATTATATAAGCCACCAGCATAATTAAATATTTTTAATTGTTTTTTTTCTTCTGTGAGATTAGCATGGCCAATAATTTTCCAAATGCCTTTGCTAATATTTTGGTTGCCAGTGAAAATAACCTTCATCTCTTTGCCAAATTTTTCAAAAGATAGAGGTGTTAGTGAACTGTTCTCTTCAAACTCCTCCGTATCCTGTATTGATAAAATACAGAAACCTATTGCTTGCTTAAACTTTTGCTTTGGAGCAAAAACAAACTGGCAAAGCGCATACTTCCCATTACTCATCGGAATGATAAAGATGTCACCCTCTTTATATTTTACTTTCATAAGCCATTCCCTTTCAGAATTGATAACGCATCTTCCAATACTTCCCCACCCCAACCACTACTATGACCTGCAATATCATATTTGCTAGCGTTTGGGTTATTAGAGCTATATGACCTGATTTTATTGAGGGATTTGTTAAAGAATTCGTTGACTTAGCTCCACCATTAAGATCCATAATCCTTTGTTCCAAGAATTTAGCTTCCGCTTTGGTCAAATTATTATCAAATATGGTCAACTGTTCCAAATGTGATTTACCCGGTGTATTCGCATGGCTATTCAAACGTGCTGGAGCATCCCCACGTCCTACATAGATAATATTCTTTCCATCGTGTAGCACATACAACCCTTGACCATTTATGGGATCATAATGTTTGCCTGTACCTCCAGCCCTTCGAGTGGATGGTAACCCCTTACAAGGTGTAAGACCTAAAGGATCTGTCCAAACTATAGGATTAGGAGCATAGCTGTAAAGATTTAACCCACCTCTTAGCCCTATCGGATCCTGCTGGGTAAACCTGGCGCTATCCGGGTCGTAATACCGGAACAGATTGTAGTGCAACCCGGTCTTCCGATCCCGGTATTGCCCCTGCATACGCAGGTTCTGCGCATAGCCCGTCTCCTGCGGTATCGACTCGTGCAGCAGTTTCCCCCACGCGCTGTTCTGCCCTTCCCAGCGGATATGCCCTTCACGGTCTGTCATCCGTTCCGGCGTACCGTTCGGCTGACAGTGGAACCAGAAAATATCCGGATCCTCTGTGCCATCGATACGCGCCAGTGGTTCATAACTGTCCGCGTTGCTATAGACATAAGTCAGGGGCACATCGTCGTGAATTTCCTGCAACAGGCGAAAACCTTCCCACAGGAAACGTCGTCACCTGCTTTCCTACAGGCCTGCCACCACATCGGTTAACCGGTGCTCGTCGTCGTAACGATAGAGCCAGCGCGTCTGACCATTATTCTTCTACACGGTGCGGTCGTGAATGTCGTAACGCCAGCGAATGTCGCTCCGGTTCACCAAGCGTTTATTGGCATAACCTCCGACGCCGGGCACCAACGAAAGGTCACATGGCACTTTTGGTTAAGCGAAAGATCCGCACGATTAATACAAGCATCCATTCATGCTCTGCATGAGTTTTTTCAATATTGAATACCGTAAAGTTCTTTATTAACCATGCCTTCCCCTTTGAACAGCAAGGCCTCTTCGCCTGCTTCAACGTTGAAATGATGGCACCCCCTATTTCTGTCGAATATCAATATATTAAAGCGAGCAGGTTAAATCGAATAGATTAAATTAAACAACATCCCTTCATCTCTTTTAGGAATAATCCTGTATTCCTCACCAATCAATTTAAATATTTCATCCTCATCAACAAAAAAACCTCTATATATTATAGCCGAAATAATTTTTTGGAACACTTCAGAAGGAACGTTTCTTCTTAAAAATATAAGATCAGCCGGATTACTCCTAATGATGTAATATGAGTAGTTCATCAGTATGAAATTTGATATTAATAAATTTCCTGTAGACTGATATTTATCAAAGCACTGCCCCAGGGCTTTATATATGGTTTTCTGAGATTTTTTATAAGTATATACAAAACCATTAGGGTCGCTAAGATAGCAATTTGTATCATTGAAATGTAGATGATTATCCCGACCATCCTCAACGAACAAGAAATTCAATACCGATATTTGATAATTCTTTATTGATTTAATATCGCCGTAGTTTTTCTCTTTTGCAACCAGTTCATAAAAGTGCTCTATCAAAGGCAATACTGGTACATTATCATTGCGAGTAGTATTTATACAGAACCCGTCACTGGTAACACATAGTTTGTCATAAGCATCATAATCCATTCCCATTTCAAAACATAAAAATCTCAAAAAGAAATTTTTTGCTTTTATTGCGTAATATTCATTGTTATTTTTTAAAGAAACGAGTTGGTATATATAAAACAAGATAAAAATATCTTTATCTATACGCTGTCGGTTATCAATTTGAAACAGATAACCTAGTCGCGAGAGGAAAACTTCGAACGCGTAGCTTTCATCTTCACTTAAACCTAATCCCTTCAACGCACGCAGTGGCATTCCTTTGGGAAAACAACTTTGCCAATGGCTCAATTCTGCGAGTTTTCCATTTTCTTTTTTAAAAAAAACAGGAAACAAATTTGGCTCGTCCTGTACATAAACATACTCGCCAAAGCTTTTCATCTCGGCTCTCGCATTGATAAAATGTTCAATCTTATGCAAATACATTTCAAAATTCATTAAATAATCCTCTTACCGCATTTCTTCCAATTTCCTTTAGCATCTTTGCTTTCAATCTGGAATGAAGTAATTTTATCATTAAATTTGGCAAGAATATTTTTACCAATACCCTTTGCTCCAGGTTCATTTCTCTTCGAGAGAACGCCGTCTTTTAATCCTGTTTCTTTATAATCAACTTTAGATATATCACTATGCTGATTAAGAAGTTCTACTCCAGAGTCATTAACCGTTATAACTGCTCGATATTTTTCATTTCCGGGGTTAAATCCAGGTCGACTATCATGGTTAACCCATATGGCTTTATCACCACGATTATTAGGAACTAATCCACCTTTACCACCGCGTTCCGAGGCTGATGCAATAGCTTCGTCCTTACTCATATAACGTATAACCTCTTCTTGTTTTAATCCGAGGGGGTCTCTTCTAGAGAGCCCATTTACGCCATACTGATAAAGATTAATCCCCCCCGCCAGCCCTATCGGGTCCTGCTGGGTAAACCTGGCGCTATCCGGGTCGTAATAACGGAACAAATTGTAGTGCAACCCGGTATCCCTATCCGGATATTGTCCCTGGTAACGCAGGTTCTGCTCCACCGGGGTGTGCTCTGTTTCGGCGTACACTTCCCTGACCTTGTTCCCCCATACCTGATAGTGCGTCTCCCACACCACGTGTCCGGTAAGTGGCTGAGAGATGCGTGGTTTGATACCGGGACGGGCGTTACTGTGAAGATCTCGGAGGGATGTTTGATTATGATTGCAGAATCCAACGAGGGGCAGGAACTGCGAAAGGAATTTTACTATTTTAAACAGGTAGTTAAGGGGGTGAAGAGCGGGATATCAGGCGTACTGTGTGAAGTCTAAAAATAAAACCGGGATGAGTTAAATCTTCCCGGTTTTAATAAATTAAAGTATATATGCAATCATTTTTTTATTAAGACTTTCCGAATCTAAATTCATAATATTCGACAATTTAATCATCATATTTAAAATGTCATTATTTATTCTTTTATCTTCTTCAATTATAATATCGATCACAGTATCTAATGCCAAACCATATTCATTATATTTAATAAACTCAATAACCTCATCAAGTTCTGTTTGCGTGAAACATGTTTTCAACATATCTATTAACTCAAATAACTTAGCTTCTATTTCTTTATATTTTATATCCATTAGCGAGGATTCCTGGGAACGTTTGTTGGGAAACCGGATACAATATCACCATTTTTTTCTTGAACTACTCTAATATCAATACCGTCTCGTGTTCCATTTGTAACCGTTCTTCCTCCACGTCCTGTCGTAGATGTCAGTGAAGGATCTGTAGCTATATCTGAAATTTCGTGCATTATTTTGTCATCAGACCATCCTGTCGGAAATTCACTTTTACCGGGATGCCCTGTGCCAGGGCGATGACCACCACCAGTCGCATCACCATCTAAAATATGTCTACGGCGTTGAGGGCTGGCAAGATCTACATAATTATCTGAACCATTATTTCCAGACGTTTTGCACAACCCAAGCGGATCTATATATTTTAGAGGATTCGGCGCATACGCGTAGAGATTTATCCCCCCCGCCAGCCCTATCGGGTCCTGCCGGGTAAACCTGGCGCTATCCGGGTCGTAATACCGGAACAGATTGTAGTGCAACCCGGTCTCACGATCCAGGTATTGCCCCTGCATACGCAGGTTCTGCGCATAGCCCGTCTCCTGCGGTATCGACTCGTGCAGCAGTTTCCCCCACGCGCTGTTCTGCCCTTCCCTGCGGATATGTCCTTCACGGTCCGTCATCCGTTCCGGCGTACCGTTCGGCTGACAGTGGAACCAGAAGATATCCGGATCCTCTGTGCCATCGATACGCGCCAGCGGTTCATAACTTTCCGCGTCGCTATAGACATAAGTCAGGGGCACATCGTCGTGAATTTCCTGCAACAGGCGAAAACCTTCCCACAGGAAACGTGTCGTCACCTGCTTTCCGACCGGCCTGCCCCCCAGCGTCTGCTGGCGTGTTTTGCTGATACGCCGGCCGAGCGGGTCATAGCGGAAACTGACCTGCGTTTGTGGTTTGTTGCGGTCCCGCGGCTGGCTGATCACCTCAGTCAGACGGTGCTCGCCGTCGTAGCGGTAGTGCCAGCGTGTCTGTCCGTTATCTTTCTCCACGGTGCGGCCGTGGATGTCATAATCCCAGCGGCAGGGCCAGCGACGCGGTGATTGGCGCTGGGCATTGCCGGTAAAGACGTCCCGGCGATGCAGTTCATCAAGTCGGTCGTATTCGCGGCGGGTGGTCAGCAGCCCTGTGTGCGGAGGGAAAGATTACACCGTCAAAGGCGGCTATGTGATTAACTAGTTGTTTAACGTTTGATTTATTTTGCACGAAAATTCAATGCCATAGCGTGGATTTTTAGATTCCAATTTTAACTTAGTTTTTATTAATTTTAGAAAATACCTTCTTTGAGAGGATTGTCTTTAACTCCTCCCCATGGATCGTCTAACAAAAACCTGGCAATAATGGTTTCTTTTGCTGGGACAAGAGTAAAATTGTAGTAAATTTCTCGTCCTTCACACACCTCATAAAATAGCGAATAAAATTTATGTTTCACATCTATATTTAAATCGAATTTCTCAGTAGCGGAAGCGATCTGCAACTTATGTTTATTCGTAATAAAAAATGGTACAACAATACAGCGTTGAGCATTTTTATCCAATGCGAAAACATTCTCTACTTTGATATTTACGTTTGCTCCAAACGCGTCCTCTGGTAATGGATCGAATATAACATAATCCTTGTAAAGTACAGCACCTTGCGAAACATTTCCTTTCCCCCACTGACTTAGGGAAGGTGCGAATAAGCAGGTCATTTCTTCCCAAGCTGACTCGCTGATTAAAATTTCGCGGATCTGGGCCGATTTTTTTCCCGCAAACACATCGAATCAGCCTATTTAGGCTATTTTTTCCACCATTTCTGGCGTTATTTCCGGTTTTTACTGAGATCTCTCCCACTGACGTATCATTTGGTCCACCCGAAACAGGTTGGCCAGGGTGAATAACATCGCCAGTTGGTTATCGTTTTTCAGCAGCCCCTTGTATCTGGCTTTCACGAAGCCGAACTGCCGCTTGATGATGCGAAACGGGTGCTCCACCTTGGCACGGATGCTGGCTTTCATGTATTCGATGTTGATGGCCGTTTTGTTCTTGCGCGGATGCTGCTTCAAGGTTTTTACCTTGCCGGGACGCTCGGCGATCAGCCAGTCCACATCCACCTCGGCCAGCTCCTCGCGCTGTGGCGCTCCTTGGTAGCCGGCATCGGCTGAGACAAATTGCTCCTCTCCATGAAGCAGATTACCCAGCTGATTGAGGTCATGCTCGTTGGCCGCGGTGGTGACTAGGCTGTGGGTCAGGCCACTCTTGGCATCGACACCAATGTGGGCCTTCATGCCAAAGTGCCACTGATTGCCTTTCTTGGTCTGATGCATCTCCGGATCGCGTTGCTGCTCTTTGTTCTTGGTAGAGCTGGGTGCCTCAATGATGGTGGCATCCACCAAAGTGCCTTGGGTCATCATGACGCCTGCTTCGGCCAGCCAGCGATTGATGGTCTTGAACAATTGACGGGCCAGTTGATGCTGCTCGAGCAGGTGGCGGAAATTCATGATGGTGGTGCGATCCGGCAGGGCGCTATCCAGGGATAATCGGGCAAACAGGCGCATGGAGGCGATTTCGTACAGGGCATCTTCCATGGCACCGTCGCTCAGGTTGTACCAATGCTGCATGCAGTGAATACGCAGCATGGTCTCCAGCGGATAGGGCCGTCGGCCATTGCCCGCCTTGGGATAAAACGGCTCGATGACAGCGGTCATATTCTGCCATGGCAGAATCTGCTCCATGCGGGAGAGGAAAATCTCTTTTCGGGTCTGACGGCGCTTAGTGCTGAATTCACTATCGGCGAAGGTGAGTTGATGGCTCATGATGTCCCTCTGGGATGCGCTCCGGATGAATATGATGATCTCATATCAGGAACTTGTTCGCACCTTCCTTAATCAGCAGAAGAAGCAAATAGCTCAGATAATATGCGGAACTCACGGCTTCAATAGCGCTATGTGTGGCCTGACTTTGAATTTTCGCGTTATAGAATGCCTGAGCGAAATTGCGACGAAAATAGATCGATACAGGCGCTAACCGAATGATGGGTGCATTGCCTGCGGTTTCCGGATCCGTGTTACCAAACCAGTTCGCTCCGTTAATCTCATATTGTTCCAGGGCATAACGGGTCGCATTGCCAATATCAAAACAGACACCGTTAACGCTGTTATAGCCCTCGCGATACCACTTCACCAGCTTGTCCCTGAAAGATTGCCTGCTGGCATATTTGCACTCCAGCATTGTTTCAGCCAGACACAGAGCCATCGAGGTGTCATCAGTCCACTCTCCGGGTTTCAGGCGAAATGGCCCACCGCCCACCATGTCTGTCACAGTGCGGTGGTCACGAGGCATAAATTCCAGGGTGGTGCCCACGGCATCGCCCACGGCGAGCCCGACAAGCGCGCCAATCGCCTTGTCGCGACAGATATCCAGCGGCTTGACTTGATCAGGCGTGTCATACCATTTTGGTGAAGCCGTTTGAGTTGGCTCCACAACGAGAGGATGTGCAATGTAGTCATATTGCATGCGGTGCTGCGTCCGCGCGTTAGTAAAGGGAATATAGTGCTCATACTGTTTTGCATAACGCTCTATGTCCCGAATATCAGAATGCAAATCGATCACGGTATCCCTTCCTTTTTTATTGCTGCATCGCAGGCAACGGTTTACCGCTGCCGTCTTTTACGAAGACCAGGCTTTTATCATCTTGCCCGAGCTTGCCCTGATAAACATTCCCTGATTGATAAGCCGCAACGGCGATTAACCACGCCGTTTCATTATGTTTTTCGACCAGCCAGCTTTTATTAAACTGTGGTTGTTCCACCCGTAATGACATTTCAATGACCGGGTTGTTATTAATAAACAACCCGCTTTGCTTCATGGATAAAATGGTGATATTGACATCGCTGCCGTTGGCGAGAATGTCCTGCTCTTTGCGCTGAGAATTACGCACGACTCTTTTTGCCAGCCCGAAACCAATCACTATCAGCACCAGTGTGGCAACCACATTCACAATATCAAACGTCGAGATATTCACGCCTGAATGTACTCCTGTCCTGTTATTACGGCGCCAGCATCAGCACTTTGAACTGGCTCGGCACGATACGCATTCCAATCGCATTGGTGGAATTTTGCAGACTCACACTGGTCAATCGCGTGGCGGGGGTACCTTTTAACAGCACGGTAAATGCTCCGGTTAAATGCCGGGATGGCCCCATCACCGTACCAGAGGCCACGCCTGTCGCCACGCCGGGGTTATCGCCGTTGGTCAGTGGCGTGATGGTCGCCATATTGTGGGCAGGCATCCCCATAAACAGGATATTCATCGCATTAGGGATTGCCGTCGGCCCCAGCGCAATATCCGGATAGGGAATGGGCGTGGGAGCGGGCATTGGCGTCAGGCAGACATCCGGAAAGGCCAAATCGACCCCAAAAAGCTGGCAGTTTGCAAACATGGCTGTTCCTTACCCCATATGAATCTGTTCAGAATCGACTTTGGTGATCGCTTTGGACGTGATCACCGTGTTGTGGGCATGCAGGCGCGCATAGTCCTCCGCTTTCATGTCCAGTTGCCCGGCGCGGACCTGCTCGGTCTGTCTGGTCGTACGAAACAGGCTATGGCTGATTTGGGTGACGGTCTGCCAGACAGATTCTGCCCGCTTGCCGACAACGCGCGACAGGCTGACCCAGACCGAGAGTTTCTCGCCGCTGTATTTCATCTCGTCGATATGGCAGTCTCCCTGCCCGGCAGTGACGCGAAGCGCATCGCTACTCAGGCTTAGCTCCCCTTCGCTATGAATATGCAGATCGCCCGGCACGCTGAGCTCCGCCACTTGCGGGTTAGCTCGTTCCAGTACCGCCAGCAGCCAGATTTGGCGCTCTACGCTGGCAATCAGTACCGTATCGCCCGTCTGCGGTGCGATAACGCAACTCGCTGCCCGGCGACAATGCCAGCCGCGCCCTTCGCTTTCTACCGTCAGGCTGCCGTCAGCAAAACAGTGGGTCACCACCGCCGATGCCTGTGCAGGCGGCAGTATGGGTTGTGTCAGTAAATGATTCACTTTACTCATTTTGTCTCCTCAACGGCGGCTCTGGCGCTGCAGGCTCCAGGCCTCAGCAGCCAATAATTCTTCGTCATATTCGAGAATGCCCTGACGCCCGGAGAACCGGGCATTCTCCTGATTCGCCCGGTGCATACGGGTGCGGGAAAAGGTCGCGCCGCGCAGGTCCGCCAGACGCAGGTCGGCACCGGTAAAATCGCTGTAGGTCAGGTCGCAAAGCGTAAAACACGCCCCGGCGGCATTCACCTGCTGCAGAATGCTTTGAAACAGGCGACTCTGGCTGAAATCGGCCTGTTCGAGCGTGGCACTCACAAAAATAGCCTGATCGAAAACGCTGCCACGACACTGCGCGCCGCGCAAATTCGCTTCCATAAACAGTGCCTGGGTCGCATTCACCTGGTTAAGTTGCGCAGTCTGTAACGACGCCCCTTTAAAATTGCACTGGGTAAGTTGTGCGCCGCTAAAATCCGCGCCGTCTAACTGGTTTTCGGTAAACTGGCAGCCGGTAAAGCCGTGCCGGGCGTAATTTTTCCCGCGCTGATCGCAGTTGAAAAAGACCACCCGTTCAAACTGACTGCCCTCAAGCACCGTCGTACGCAGATCAATGCCATAAAAGGTGGTCAGCAAAAAACGGCACCCGGCAAAGCGGGCATGCGTCAACGGTGATTCAAAAAAGACGCTGCGTTCAGGTATTGCCCTGTCAAAGTGGCTGTCTTCCAGCGCGCAGTGCATAAATTGCACGGTCTGCAGCGAGCAGCCCGTAAAATGGCTACCCGTCAACGTGCAGTGGTTGAAGATGCATCCATCAAGTGGCGTTTCCTCCACCCGCAGGTTTGCCATTTCGCACTGATTAAACACCGTCTGTGTTAGCCGGGCTCCCCGCAGATTTACCCCGTTTAACGCACATTCGGTGAACGCCGTTTCCTGCAAATTGGCCCCTTGCAGGTTTACACCCTCCAGCGAGACCTCCTGAAAAATACCGCCGGAGAGATCGCAGCCCTGCAAATCCAGCCCGTCGAGGGAGATTTCGCTGACCGGCTCGCCGCCTTTCACCCGCTGTTGCAATTGTGCTGCGGTGAGCATCGTCATATCACTTCTCCATCGCGCTTCGGCAGCGTTTTGATGCGTTTCGTCCATGCCCCGTCAAGGCGGGTGGTATCACTGATAAACGCCTGCGAGAGATCGGCGCGAAAAAGATTCGCCCCGCTAAAATTGGCCCCGCCAAGCTGACTTTTTTGCAACAGCGCCCCCATCAGGTTGGCATCGGTGAAATCGGTCTCGCGAAAATCGGTGCGCACAAACAGGCTTCCCATCAGGTTTGCCTGACCAAAGTGGCTGGCGCGGCAATCCGCTTCGCTGAGATCGCAATTCTCCAGCTTCGCCAGGGTGAATTGCGCGCCGGCGAGCGGCGTCTGACGCAGGTTGCACTGGATGAGCGAAGCCTGGCGAAAGTCGGCGCCCGCTAAAGTACTTTCGGCCGCTATCGCGGTAGCGATTAAAGTGGCCCCGGCAAAACTCGCCTGTTCCGCCTGAGTCTGGACAAAAGAGCAGCTATCCAGCCGCGCGTCGCTAAACACTGCGGCCACCAGCACCGATTGCATAAATGCGCATTTATGCAGCCGCGCACCGTGAAAATCAGGTTCTGCCAGGGTAAGTTCCAGGAAGATGCAGCCGTCCAGCGAGGCGTGGTGGAAACGGCAGCGGCTCAGCCCGGTTTCGCGCAACAGCAGTCCATCCAGGCTGGCGTTATCAAAGATGCACGCCTCGAATAAGGCATTTTGTGTCTGCGTCTCTTTAAAGCGTGCACCGCTAAAATCGCTCTCCTGACACTGAGTAAGCGCCAGGCTCGCCCCGGTAAAATCACATCGTTGCAATGAGGTGCGCTCAAATTGCGTACGGGCAAGCATCGCCCCGGCAAAACAGGCGTCATCCAGCTTACTGTTGCGAAAATCAGCACATTCCAGCAGCGCCTTTGTGAAATTCGCGCCGCTGAGGTCCATACCGGAAAAATCCGCGCCAGTGAGATCCATACCGCTAAAATCCCCCCCTTGCGCAAGGGTACGCCCGGCACGCTGGCGGATGATCTGCGCAAGGTCGCCCGTCAGGCGCACGGCGGGAGGCTGTTGGGAAACCGCCGCCAGATACATCTGATGCAGCGCCTCGCTCGCCTGCTGGCGCTTTTTCTCAGTCATCAGGTCGCTGTTGCGGTGAAGCATTTCCTGCATCCGATGCAGTGATTCCGGCCCGCGCGGCATTTGGTCATCCCTGTGCGGATACTTCGCTTCCATTTCGCGTTTGCGCTTCTCTGCGTCGGCCTGTATCTGCTGCGCCTGACGCTCCATCTTTTCCATAAACTCAGGCAATTCATCGAGCGCAGGCATGTCAGGCTCTTCGATGTTGTCGAGCAGATCGCCAATGTCGCGCCCGTTTGCTTCCAGTCTTTCCCGGTACTGTTCGCGCAGCAGCTTTTCACGATTCTTTATATTGTCGCGCATCGGGCTCGGCGTCTGCTGCACCTCGCTGTCAAGCCACGGGCCGATAAGCGATTCCGGCAGCAGATCCTTTTCGCGAAACGAGAACAACGCCCCTTTTTCTTTATCCAGCCGCTGGCTGAGGACTTTGCGATAGTGGTTAACGGAACGGGTGGCGCCGTGTTTTTCAAGCGCAGGCATCAGGTGCAACACATCCGCTGCGTCGTCTTCATTTATACGGATATGCCCCTGCCAGATAAGCACCATCTGCTCCAGATGCGGGAAAAACCAGACGGTGGTTGCACGCAGGGATATCTCTTCAAACAGGGTCTCTTCCTGGCGCAACCGGCTGATAAAGCAGCGCGCATGCCAGGGCGGCAAGGTGCCTTCCTGCACAGGTTTTTGCGGGTGCATATTCCAGATGCGCCACGACGCCTGTTCAGGCAGGGTATCCCGGTCCCACCACTGGTCGGGACTGGCGGCATTAAACACCGTCCAGTCGATGTCGCGGGCAAAGCCGGGAAAATCGTTCTGCAACCAACCGGCGTCATAGTTTTTGCCCATGCGGCGAAAGCGGCGCGGCCAGGTGAGATCAAGCGGCCCAAAACTCGCAGGCTCCGGCTTTTGTTTTGGCGAGGTCATGCGCCCGTGGAGGGGTTCAATGTTCGGCAAGCGGTGGACGCTGTGTCCCTGATGATTTTCCGCACCAAATCCCATGCCATGCGGGTTTTCTTCACAGCCCGCGCCCCCCCAGGCGCGTGTCCAGTCCAGACGCATATCGGCAAAAGGCTGCGGCGAGGTCATTTTGCTACCTGACCAAAAACGGTCGCCAAACACCACCAGTGATTTACTGAGATTGTCGATATCCACCCGCGCCATCACCGCCGTTTTTTCCTGCTGGTGGTGAGTATAGGCATACCCGGTGGCAAGGAATTCTGCACGGGTTTTCGGCATCGCCATATCAATGACGCCGCCGCTGGTTTGTAGTTCACTGGCGGCAAGCTGCCAGAGTTCCATCTCCGGACGCAGTGTCGGGGTCTCGCCCATATCGGTCAGCGCCATCACCGACACGCCAAGATGATTCTTACCCTGCCTACGAAAGGGGCGATGGAGTACGCTCAGGCGCAAGGGTTTAATAATCTTCATCCGTAATACCTTATTCGCCTAATATGAGTGGCCGATCGTACAACGCAATTCTTTTCGGATCGTTGGGATCGTATTTAATGGTGGTGCCATTACCAACTTTAAAACGTTCTCTTTCTTCAAAGTTTAGCGATGTATAAAAGCTTGCCTGCACATCCAGTCCTTCACGGGTTTTGAAGTTTACCGTCATCAAATAAACAGGATTTTCTGCATCCCACATCCCCGTTTGCCTGGCAACAATAATGTCCGCATTGGCACCAATACCGGTTTTAAGCACTGATGCTTGCTTAAAGGAGTCTTTAATATAAACAATAAGGTTATCGCGCAAGCTAAGGTAGATAAGATAAAAGACGGCTGAAAATATCCCAATAGGCAGCAGATACCAGTAAGTGTCAAAAAATTCCATTTATTTGGACCTTTCGTGTATACGCAGAGTGATTTCCAGAAAAAACGCAGCCAGAAAAGCTTAGTCAAACACATTCATTACTGCAATCCGTGGCAGTTTGTCATCACTGTATTTTACCGTCAGGGTTAAGCCTTTTTTCAGTTTATGAATATCATTGGGTTTAACAGCGGCCCTGGCACGGTATTTCTTTCTCTTTTTAGCGAAATCCGCAAAGAAATAGCATTCGTAAAGATAATACTCGCCACGCTTCATACCGGTACGCTGCCAGGACTCCAGAGGAACATGCATGATTTTTCCGGCCCATTCCTCACGTGATACCCAGTCGCGGAGTAACCGCATTTGTATCCCATACTGCCTGAATGACACAACGGCAAACCACAGTCCCGCAAGGGTGATAATCATTCCAGAGATAAAGAAAGGGTCACTCATAACATTGATAAGAATGTTCATAGGAATCTTGTTTTAATGGCCAACCAATTTACCATTTTATTGATGCACAATCGCATGCAGCCAGATGTTTTCTTTATTTCCATCTTAAGGGCCAGACTGCACGCCAGGAATCTTTTCAGTACCTTTGCAACCAATAATTTTATTAAAATCATCGTCGCCGATGTTTTAAAGATGCATTCTCTATTTCCACAATAACTTGAGACGGATTATCTTTATTGTATGTAACATCAAAAAACTTCCCTATTTGATATTGTCTTAAATCAGAAGTATAAATAACCGCACTTCCTGTTCCAAGGATATCAATACCCTCATCAGTGGTAAATTTGTAATGTAGTTTAATATTTGTATAGTCTGAAATTTTTCCAGTATAGGCTTCAACATTCAAGATTTCAGCCTGTGCAAGCACGCCATTTTTACGGATATTGGATTTTAATTTTGCATTCCTGATATCTCTGATAAGCAAAGACACAATAACACAGGAAAATAAAACCGGGATGGTGAACATAATGATGTCATTAACAATTCTCATATTTATCATCAATGCTCAGCTTGCATGCTCAGTACTGCTATTTTCTTTGGCGGAACACCCTGATATTTAATCACAATGGGCATCCCTTTTTTAAGCTGGGGGATTTCAGATACTTTTAGCGCGGCAGCCGCTTTATATTGTTTCACCCCACCCTCCAGATTTGCATCAAAGGTAACGATAAAGAAATGATTAAAGTTATGCATTGTGGAAGTCTGTTTCCATTCCCGCAATGTCGCCGTCGTCACCTCACCTTGCCATTTGTCTCTCGATAACCAGTACTTAATTTCCATAACATCAGTTTTTTGTCCCTTTAATCCTCTCAGGCAAACAAAGATAAAAAACAGCATCACGCTCAGTGCTATTAAATTTGAATGTTCTGATAAAGCAGTCATCATCTGGACTCGATAAGCATTGGCTATTTATGCCAATTTGATTTATTCATTGAATATATTACCTTATCGATTTGTGGGTAAGCCGCTTAGCTAACCATGGCTTTTCCCACAATGATAATCAGCGACGTTTCAGAAGAGGATTTGGAATATCCACAATCACTTTTTCAGGTTCTTTTCTCGAATATCTTAAAGCAATGGTTTCACCGGGCTGATATTTATTGATACTCATTACATCAATTACCGCATCAGCTTTACCACTGATTTTTTTACCCGTCTCAATCTCATAGTCAAAACTTACCGTGATGTTAATAAACCCTGAGTTCCCGCCAGAACGACTGGAGACATCCGTGATAAGCCCCGTAGTATTGACGCCATCCGCCGCTATCCCCTCTTTGATTTTCTTATTTTTGGCATCCCTGATGAGCAAAGACACAATAACATAGGCAAAGAAAGCCAGGACAGCGAACACGATAATATTGGTAAAAAATCTCATACATCCCTCTTATATAAACATAAAAACACCAGCGGCATGAAGGCTCATTGCTAGTGAATCAAACTCCACCCCGGCAACCCGGGTTTTTATACCATTATCAATATGGATGGTCACTGGATTATTTTCCATCTTCATCCCGGTAAGACCAAAGCTCAAGGGCGTCACTGAAATATTTAGGCCTTTAATATCTACTCCAGCACCGGTGATTCCTAAAGAGGCGCCGATATAACTTTCCTGATGACCATGAGCATTTGTCACCCAATACGGAGTATCAATATTCACTTCTGTATCAGAATGTATTGTGATTTTATTCGGAGATTGGATCAGCGTTTCTCCTGATGCAATGGTCTGGGTCCATCCCCCATTGATTGTGGTGTTGACCTCACCCGTTATCTCATTATGCTGACCACCAGAGCTAACAATTAAACGATCACCATTACGAATTTCAGTATTACGCCCACCTGTCTGGATAAACGTTTCTTGTTTTCCATCTTTTATGGTTGTGGACTGATTCCCTTGCGCTATTTTTGTAGTCTGATCGCCCGTGATTTCATTTAATTCTCCCTTGCTCAGAATCGTCATATGACGTCCTTCTTTGATATTGATAACTTCACTGTTATTGAAGTTTTTTTGCTCAACATCATCCACCGTGGTCGTCCTTTTCTTCCGGTAGTAGAACGTGGCATCGCCCGTCACATCATCCGTCTGCGTCTTTTTGATCGTCGTCGTCCGGTTACCGTCGATATTGACCGTCTGATCATTCTCGACCGACACCATCATGTCTTTCTCGGAGTGCATCTGCACCGATTCATTACCCGGACTGTCTTCAAAAAACAGGAAGCTGGCATTATCGATGCTGCCATCCTTGCTGCGGGTCATAAAGCCCATGCGGGTGGCATCGCCGGGCAGATCCCACGGCGGCATACTGGCTTCGTTATAAACACGCCCGGTAATGATGGGTCTGTCAGGGTCACCGTTAATAAAATCGACCACCACTTCATCGCCGACACGCGGGATCTGCACGCCGCCAAAGCCTTGACCTGCCCATGCGCTGGAAACACGCACCCAGCAAGAACTGGTATCGTCGCCTTTTGCCTGCCTGTCCCAGTGAAATTTCACCTTCACCCGGCCATAGCGATCGGTCCAGATGCTTTCTCCCTGCGGGCCGACGACTTTCGCGGTCTGTGGCCCATAGGTACGCGGCCAGGCCGTTTTTTGCGCCGGACGGTACGTGACCGAAGAGGGAATAACCGTGAAATCAATACGGTGCATTGTTTCCGTCCCCCCACCACTGGCGTAGGCATTCTCTTCCAGCCAGTAGTTGGCTTCGGTGGTCAGGTATTCCGCGTTATCGCTGAAAAAGGGGGCGTTATAAAGGGTAAAAGTATGTCCTGGCGCGATACCCAGCGCGGTGGCACTACCCTGTATCTGCTGGTGCTCAACCTGCCAGCGTTCCTGATGAATGCGGGCATAGAATTCACCGTGTCCATGGTCAACAAAGCGTCCCGGCCAGTCATAAACGTTAATGCTGCCGGGTTCTGGCGAGTTCGGATTCTGGCGCGCCTGAAACAGCCAGGCATTCGGCTTGCGGAAATCATAATCATCCAGGCTGTAGATCCCCGGCGTCACGCTGTCGGTCAGCGCCCACTGGCTGATCCCTTCTTCATCGGTGCTGCCGCCGGATGGCGTCACATGGTAGGGAATGGATTCATAACCGGCAAACGGTTGATGCTGGCTGGCGGCATCGGTCAGCACCATGACGTGCCGACCGGATTCATGACGGAAGAAGTAGCTGATCCCCTCCAGTTCCATCAGACGGCTGATAAAGTCGAAACTGCTCTCCTGATACTGTACGCAGTAATCCCAGACGCGGTAACTCTCGCTCAGTTTGTCTTCAACATTAACCTTGCTTTCAGAAAGCAGGGTTTTGACGATTTGCGGTACCGTCTGCCCCTGGAAAATACGCAGGTTACGGTCGCGCTGCATCGGCCACAAGTCGGATTCAACATTAAGCTGGTAGACCGCATAACGGGTGCCGGACAGCTCCACGGCGCTGACGGCCACACGGGTCACTTTGCCGTTCAGGTACCTTGGCGTCGTCATATCCTGCCCGGGAATGGTGACGGTGACGGATTTCCCCAGCAGTTGGCTGCGGTCCATTCGGGCATCGGTGCCCAGCAGCGTCAGGCCAAGCGCGTAAGGTTCTGACAGCGCTTCACGCCCTGACAGTTTCCAGAACAGTAGCCCATCTACGGGGAGCTGTACGGTAATACGATTGTGCATAAGGTTAATTCCGTTACAAAAAGCATGAAGAACCAGGTGCAATCATTAATTATCGTGCCCGAGCGACAAATATAATCAACCAGTCAGTCTGTGAGGATATTACAAAAGTGGGCGATGGCTACCGTTTTGCCTGTTAATTAATATCAGGAAAGGCCAACAGGCATTTATTTTCGGAAAACTCCTGGCGAATATGACAGCATAGCGCAACTGCAATTAAACGAAATGGATCACCATTTGTGAGCCTGCCGTTTTTTTAATCGCCTCATCCATATATTGCCGTTTTATTTCATCAGTGAGCGGTGTTTTTTCATGCGGCGGTTCAAACTGCTGCATGCTTTTTATCTCGGCGTAAAAACCGCCGATAACCCTCTCCCCTTGCGCTTTAATTTTCCTGCCATCCATATCCAGAATTATATAGGAACTCGTTCCGGTAATGTTCATTATGCGGCCACGTTGCGTTCCAGGTACTACTTCCCACGATGAAACTTAATACTCTGAATAATTTCTTGATATTGCTGCTGATGACGTTCGTTAAATTCCCCCGGACAGGTCGCCACATAGCTCACCAGTTTTTTTCCGGCAGGTGCTGCGTCCAGTAAAATAAGGGTCTGACGCTGGAAGATAACGCGGTTATCATTTTTAAATTGATAGAAAAGCTCAACGGCCGGGTAGCCGTCAACCGTCAACATTTGCGTCGATTCAAGATAAAAATCCGTAAGCGTATCTTTTAGTTCGCGAAGCGTTCTGGCGGCGACAGCATGTACTTTATCGTCGGCATTTGCACTGGCGCGAGACACGACAAACGTAAATTCATTGCCACCATCAACAGTGTGTGTAAATGCATTCATAGTTCGGTCTTTGGCTGTATAGGGCATTGCCACATTTATTTTTATGCAACCGATGGTCTGCCGGCGCGCTCTTGCGTACCGGCAGAGAAGAACTTACGGTTGCGGATTTACCAGCCAGGTACCTGCACTGGTGATATTTAACGTCTGATGACGGGTCTGACCGTTACCCTGCAACACCAGCGCATATTGGCCCGGCTGCAGTTTCAGAGTCGCAAAACCATTGCTGGCCGGTGTTATCGATTGCGATTCCCCGTTAAGGGTCAGTTTTTCCCCCTCATTCATGCGCACATAGACCTGTGCAATCGCCGCAGGCGGCGTGGTTGCGGCTGGTTTATCTGCCGCGACAGGTGCGGTTTGCGCCGGAGCAGTCGACGCCGTATCGCGTGCAGGGGCTGTTGTGGCGGGCGTTGCCGCCGGCGGCGTCGAAGCCGGCGCCGTGTTTTGCGCAGGCGGGGCGGCTGGCGTGGCTGGTGTGGCTGGCGCGACAGAGTTATTGGCAGCCCCGGCGCTGGCACTCTGATCCGCATTCTCCTGCGGCGCATCGCTCTGATGGAACAGTACGCCGCCGGCGATCAGGCCGACCAGCACCCCGGCCGCCACCAGCCCTGGCACTTTGTAACGCCGCCAGTCCAGCACGCCCGGTTTCTCTTCCACTTCCTCAATGGGAACCAGCATGGTCCCTGGCTTTTTCACGCTCAGCACGTCATCAAGTCCGGCGACCGGCATTTCGAGCAGCGCTGCAAACTCGTCGATAGTCTGCGGGCGGTCTTCCATTTTCAGCGCCAGCGCCTTGTCCACCGCCTGCAACAATGACGGGGAGTAACCGGGCAGGTGGCGATGCGCCAGCGGCTGATAGCCATCCTGAATGCTACGCACCACGCTCACCGGCGGCGGTGAACCCACGATCAGCGTATGGAGCACGGCACCAAGGGCGTAGATATCTGTCCATGGCCCCTGCTCACTTTCGTTATCGTCAGTGTATTGTTCAATCGGCGCATAGCCTGGGCGCAGCATGGTTTCGGTTTCGTCGGATACCGAGCCAATACTGCGGCGGGCAGAGCCGAAATCCAGCAGAACCGGCAGACCGTTATCCTGAATCTGAATGTTATCCAGCGAGATATCGCGGTGCAGATACCCTTCGTCGTGGATGGTTTTGATCGCCCCGAGCAGCATCGGCAACGTACGACGGATCCATGCTTCGTTGATCATCTGCGGGTTCTTTTCGCGCAAACGGGAGAGCGTGGTACCGCTGTAGAAAACCGTCCCCATGTAGGCGGTGTCGTTTTGCACCCAGAAACGCAACACGTGCAGCAGGTTTGGGTGATTAAAACGCGCCAGCAGACGCGCTTCCTGGATAAAGCTGTTCAGTCCGGCGGAAAAGGCCTTACCAAAGCGCTCGCTACGCAACACCAGCGTCATGTCGTCATTGCGTACCGCAAGCGTTGAGGGCATGAACTCTTTAATGGCTATAGTGCGTTCGAGTTGATGATCCCAGGCACGGTAGACAATGCCGAAACCGCCACCGCCAATCACCTCTTTGATTTCGAACTCATTAAAGCGGTATCCCGTCGGCAGTGCGTTCGGTACAGTCCGGTTGTTTTCGTGATCCGTCATAATGGAAAACTCTCTTGATAATGGCATTACGCCGCAAACTGACAGTGAAACTCGCCCTGTGCAAAGGTGACGTGTAAACGTCGGTATTTCTCGTCGCGCGCGCTGGCGTCGAGCAAAAGCTGACTCATTTGTGGCAACAACGTGTTGGTCAGGATCGCATCGACCATTCGGCCGCCCGATTCAACCTCCGTACAGCGCTGGACGATTTGCGTGATGACGCTTTCATCCACCTCAGAAATAATACCGTGGTTCTCCTCAAGACGACGCTGGATGCGTTTGATTTGCAGACGCACAATCAACGCGAGCATCGCTTCGCTTAAGGGGTAGTACGGTACCACCAACAGGCGGCCTAACAGCGCAGGGGGAAAAACCTTAAGTAATGGGGGACGCAATGCATCACGCAGCGCGTCGGGATCCGGCAACAGTTCCGGGTCAGCGCACATACCGCTGATAAGATCGGTCCCCACATTCGACGTCAGAATAATGATGGTGTTACGGAAATCGATATGTCGCCCTTCGCCATCTTCCATCCAGCCTTTATCAAATACCTGGAAGAAGATTTCATGGACATCCGGGTGCGCTTTTTCGATTTCATCGAGCAACACCACGCTATACGGGCGACGGCGCACGGCCTCGGTTAGCACGCCCCCTTCACCGTACCCCACGTAGCCCGGAGGTGCGCCTTTCAGGGTGGAGACGGTATGCGCCTCCTGGAATTCACTCATATTAATGGTGATCACATTCTGTTCACCCCCGTAGAGCGACTCCGCCAGCGCCAGTGCGGTTTCGGTTTTCCCGACACCTGAGGGGCCACACAACATAAATACACCAACCGGTTTATTCGGATCATCCAGCCGGGCACGGGAGGTACGCACCCGGCGGGCAATGGCCTCCAGACCGTGGCGCTGACCAATGACCCGCTCATTGAGGGTATCCGCCAGTTTCAGCACCGCGTCGATTTCATTTTTCACCATCCGACCCAGCGGGATCCCGGTCCAGTCAGAGACCACCGCGGCAACAATATTGGCATCGACGGCGGCAAACAGCAGCGGCGTATCGCCCTGAACCTCGCGTAGCGCCTGCTGTTGCTGTTCCAGTTCATTACGCAGCGCCGGATGTTCCTCCTCCGCCGCCTGGCTGAGTGCGCGACGCAGGCGGATAATCTCATCCACATGCTCCTGCTCCTGCTGCCAGCGCTGGGTCAGGGCATCGCGCTCGTCGCCAAGACGCTGGCGTTCGGCCTGTAGCGTTGCTACGCGGCTTTCATCACCGGCCGCCATGCGCGCCTCGCGCCCGGCGATCTCTATCTCGACATCCAGTCCGGCAATGCGGTGCAGACAATCTTCCAGTTGCGGTGGCGGCGCACTAAGGCTTACCGCAACACGCGCACAGGCGGTATCGAGCAGCGCCACGGCTTTATCGGGCAACTGGCGTGCCGGGATATAACGATGGGATAGCTTCACCGCCGCGACCACGGCTTCATCTAACAACAGCACCCGATGGTGTGTTTCCAGCGCCGAGACGGTGCTTCGTAGCATCAGTACCGCTTTTTCTTCATCCGGCTCAGCCACTTGCACTGTCTGGAAGCGACGGGTCAGCGCCGGGTCTTTTTCGATGTATTTTTTATATTCAGCCCAGGTCGTCGCGCCGATGGTGCGCAACTGGCCACGCGCCAGCGCAGGTTTGAGCAGGTTAGCGGCATCGCCCGTTCCTTGCTGCCCCCCCGCGCCAATCAGGGTGTGGATCTCATCAATAAACAGCATGATCGGCACGGGGCTGGACTGCACTTCGTTGATCAGCGCCTGCAAACGGGCCTCAAATTCCCCTTTCATGCTCGCGCCAGCCTGCAACATGCCGATGTCGAGCAACCACAACTGCACATCACGCAGCGGTTCCGGCACGTCGCCTGCGGCAATGCGTAGCGCCAGCCCTTCAACCACCGCGGTTTTACCGACCCCGGCTTCGCCAGTAAGCAGCGGGTTGTTCTGACGGCGGCGCATCAGGATATCCACCATCTGGCGGATCTCCTCATCACGCCCGACCACCGGATCGATTTTGCCGTCACGCGCCCGTGCGGTGAGGTCCTGCCCATACTGCGCCAGACTTCCCTGATGTGCTGGCGCGGCGGCTGCATTTTCCGGCACAGCGACAGACTGCAAGGCTTCTTTGCTGTCGGCAAAAATGGCATCAAAATCATCGAGCAGCGCATCAACACGCACCCGTTCAAACTGCGAGGAGATACCTTTTAATACCGTTGCCAGGCTCCAGGTTTTTAATAAGCCAATCAGCAAGTGGCCGCCGCGAATACGGTTGACGCCAAATTTCAGCGAACCGTAGACCCAGGCGCGTTCGACCGCGTTATCAATATGCTCAGACAGATCGGAGACGGAGCTTGCACCGCGCGGCAGACTATCCAGCGCGTGGACGATATCCTTCGTTAAGGCTTCCTCGCTCAATGAAAAATGACGAATCACCTGCTGGAGATCCCCCTGGTCTTGTTGCATTAACGCATGCAACCAGTGAACCAGTTCCACATACGGATTACCGCGCAGCTTGCAAAAGGCGGTGGCGCTTTCCAGCGAGGAAAATAACAGCGTATCCAGTTTGCCGAAGAGCACGGCACGGCTAATTTCTGACATGATCGATTCCGTGAATGTAAGAGATAACGCCTGGGAGACAGTGAGGGATCACCGCTCCGGACTGAAAACCAAATCACCGCGTGCAAGCGGCTGCGGCTGCATACCCAGCCAGGCGCTGTAGCCCAGGCGCCCTGAGCCGCCCAGCGCCGCACCGGTCACATCCTGACGCTGTAACAACACGCGCAGTGACCATTGATACTCAATGCCGAGATACTGACGAACCCAGTCGCGAAGCCGGGTTACCCAGTCCTCGCCGGGCAGAAAATGACGATAGGTTTCGGCATCCAGCGGCCCCAGTTCAATACGAAAGTTATGCGCGACATCGCGTACCGCCGCGCCCAGAAAGGCCGATTCACCCAGGCGCGGCGCACGCCGCCCGCCCTGTAGCCGCGCTCTTTCTCGCTCACCCAGAGGCATCCATTGTGGAACGTTGGTCACGACTTTCACGGGCACATTGAAGTAAGCGCGCAGGATTTTTTCCAGCCCTTCCGGATCGCGGCCGTTACGCGTTAAATGTCCGGCCAGGGCGAAACGGGCATGCGGACTCAGCGAGCCTTTTTCCAGTTGTCCCGGCTGCCCCATGCCGATAAGCGAAGCGATATACCGTTCGAAACGTTTGTTGTCCGCGCGATCGAGTGAAACCGTTGGCTGCGCATCCGCCCAGGCACGATAAAACAAGAGCGTCAGGCGGTGATGAAACAGGTCAGCAAACGCCGTCAGACTCTCATCCTGATGGTGATCCAACCGCTCGCGCGCATACTCTGTCAGATGCAGCGGCAACGGCCCGTTCGGCCCAAACAGACCAAAACTTAAAATCGACACATCATACAGAGATGACTGATCGCGTTGACGCACCTCTGCCAGTGTTGAAGGGGCAAACCCGAGCGACGGTTTCTGACCAATACGCAGAGGTTCAAAGCGCGGCAGCGGCGCGCGACCGAGCGGATAACGCTCGCCACCCTGGGCGTCAACACGGCGTAACAGGGTAAACAGATCGTAGCGCCAGGGTGCCGCCATCACGTTCTGCCAGAATGACGGCGGCATGGCGGTTGCCCGCTTCACGGGAGCCAAACGAGCCAGCGTTTCACTCATATCAGCGCCCTTTTGCCCATGCGCGGAGGCCAGTAGCCCACTTCGCCGCGCTGCTGACTGTTGAGTGTGAATTCGGTAAAGCTGTTGATCGCCACCAGCCGTGCGAACACGCGTTCCAGCACGCTGCCGAACAGCCACGGACTAAAACCGGAAAAGGCTTGTTCATCTACCGTCAGCGAGATACTCACACCACGGGCGAAAACAATCGGCCCCGGTTCCGGTACCCGGCGGTGTACCGGCCGCAATACGCACTGGCGGACACCGTCAATTTGTCTGGCCACCGGGGCTTCCGCCAGCCGGGTATAGAGGCCCAGCAATTGCCGAAGTGCCGCTGCCCCTTGCCCTTCTTCGCCGTCCATCAGGCTCAGGTAATTCATCTGTAGCTGACTGACCAGTTGCCAGGTACTGAACCCTTCCGCCAGCGCCGGACGCGGGGGCGTTGGCCCTTTACGCAAATATGGATTTTTAACCGGCAGTGAGTCCGGCAGCACAAATTTGCCCATCTCCTGCTGGAGCATTAACGGCAGGTCGCGGCTGGTACACAGCACCTCAGCGGTGATGTAACGCAGGTCGTCGCGCCAGGGGGCGTGTTGTTCATCCACCAGCGAAGCAAACACTTCCGAGCCGATATACCCGGTACGCGTACCGTAGCGCTGGGCATGTTCCGACAGGCCACGCTGTTCGCGGCGCAGTGAAAAGTAAGCGCCGTAGTTGCCATTATCCTGGCTCTGGCTACGCCAGAACGGGCGGAACTCTTGTTCATCACGCTGCCCGTCGACACTGGCATGAATGCGGGTGACGGCGTAAATTTCGTAATCCATCGGACGAATGTTATCGACCACCAGATGGTATTCGTGCTGGCTGTCGCTGAGTTTTTGTCGTTCCGCCACTTTGGCGAACAGGTTCACCACCGGGGTGCAGTGCAGCGCCAGATGGTTTTTATCCACCACACGCTCAAGCTGATCATCAGCTTTATCCAGCAGGATGATGATGTCAAAGGTGGTGGCATCACCGCTCTGCGCCAGCAGCGGACGCAGCCCTTTCAGGCTGAAAAAGAGGAAGCGCGACGGAAAAGCAAAATATTCCTGTAGCAGACGGTAACCGTCAAAGTTACGCAAATCGTCCGGCAACAGCGCCTGATCGGACTCGAACCCTTCCTGGCGTACAGCATCTTCCGGCAGAACCAGCGGCGCAGTTGAGGTACCGGGAATCAGCGCCAGCGCTCCGACCTGATGCGCCATCAGCAGCTCCAGCAGTTGCAGTGCCTGCATATCCGGGCCGCTTAAAAAGAACTCCACGCGGTCAAAATCAAGGTGTGAGAGCTTCACCGGACCGTCACAACGCAGCCGGATCCGCAGCGCGCTCACCGCGCCGCTCTGGCCGAGGCCGATACGCAACAGCGGCAGGTCGGCGGGCACGCCGCCCAGTTCGACCGCGCTAATGCTCAGCGGCAGGAGTGTCACGTCATGCGCGGTGGTATAACTGCAGGTGACGCCATTTTTCTTGAGCGTCTGGCTGTCCATCATGGTGCCGCGCGGCACCACAAAGCCTTTACTTAAATCCCCTTTCGCCGGGTCAGGCTGTAGTTCGGCAATGGCCATTGACGGGGTGGGCGCAAGGTAGTTTGGCGCGATCATCTCCAGCAGACGCTGAGAAAAGCGGGGAAACTCGGCGTCCATCTTGAGCTGCACGCGGGAGGTCAAAAAGGCGAACCCTTCCATCAGACGCTCGACATACGGGTCGGCGACGTCCATGCCCTGCATCCCCAACCGCCCCGCCACTTTCGGATAGCGGCCGGCAAACTCCTGGCCCATTTCTCGCAGCCAGGCCAGTTCGCGGTTGTAATACTCGAGTAATTTACTCTCCACGCTTACCCCACATCTTTTAACTCGAAATGGCCATTTTCCAGGTCGACATCGGTGCGAAACAAAAAGGATAACGGATACGGCACGCACCACAGGCGGCCTTTGATTTCAATCGACAAGACGTTGTGCAGATCCAGCGACTTTGTATCGGAGATGCAGCGCACCATCAGCCCCTGCGGCAAAATTCGTGGTTCGAAATGCAAAATAGCGTCGGTGAGCTTGCGCTGGATATCCTGCCATTCAATGTCGGACATGCGCTGACCGGCCAGCGGTGCCACGCCAAAATTGGCGACCGAGCGGCGCACGTGACTCAGTCTTGAGAGATCGTTTTGCGCCTCGTTATTGATGGTATTGAACAACCACTGCAGGTCACGCAGTACGTGGCGACGCAGCGCATTGTGCGAGACCAGATTGCTGTTGACCGGTTCCTGCTTTTTATCCGGCGCGTCATCGGTCAGGCGGTCCAGCAATGACGGCTGCATTTTGTCGCGCGCCCCCGGCGATTCTTTGCCGGTTCTGGCGCGCCAGCCGCTGCGCAACAGATCGCGGTCGTCCTGGGGCTGACTACTCATGGACTTCGCCTTGTGCAAAACGCAGGCTGACTAAATCGAGCAGCGGGTATTCCGCCGTATCGTTAAGCCATACCTTTTGGCCGCGTCCCATGTAATGGGGCTCCTCGCCTGGCAGCGGTTGCCACTCGGTCGTGCGCGACAGCAGGAAACGGTCTTCCACCTGATTGTCCAGAGGATAGCGCGCGGGGATCTGACAAACTTGCTCGCTGCCGTCATGCAGGCGGATGCGTGTGTGTCGCCAGACCAGGTCGATGACGCTCGCCGGGGGCTGAAACTCCATCTCTTCAATCGCGCTGAATGGCAGCCAGAAGTAGCGCCCGTTGACGATGGCTTCGCAGACCGGGCCAAAGCGACAGTCGCCATCCATCAACCAGTCGAAGCTGTGGGTGGTGCCATCCTGTAAGGTCAGTTCACCGGGAATCGCTTCGGCCTGTTCCAGCGCGCCAATGCGATGCGAGCAGGCTTCGGTGGCGGAGAGATCGAGGGCGGCAACCATTGCCGCCAGCCATGGCCAGTGTTTATCCGGCATTGTTGGACGCGCCCGTCCGGCCATCACTTCCACGCGCTGACGTTCGCCATTGATGATCTGCTCAAGCAAGGTAATGGTCGGTTGCGCCTGCGGCGTCAGCGCCAGCCAGCTTTTGAGCTGCGCCAGCGCGCGCGGCCAGTTGCCCTCAAGGCAAAGCATTTGCGTAAAGGCTGCACGCAGGTCGGCATCGCCTGGCTGCTTGCGAATGCGGTTTTCCAGTTGCCCCAGACTCTCCCGGAGTGATTCTCCCGCGAGTTGTTGCTCTAGTGTGTTCATCACCGCTCCTCAGTGTAAGACAAATGAAATGGTGGGGTTTTCCTCTCACCGCACCCCCTCGTACCGTAACCCCGGTAAGCATCGCACCATCGGGGACCCTTCCGGATGGCGGCGCAGACGCCTTATCCGGGCTACGCGGCAAAGCGACCGATCGGTTCTCTCTCCCCTGGCGGCACCGTAGCCCCGGTAAGCAACGCGCCACCGGGGACCCTCCCGGATGGCGGCGCAGACGCCTTATCCGGGCTACGCGGCAAAGCGCCCGATTGGTTCCCTCTCCCCTGGCGGCACCGTAGCCCCGGTAAGCATCGCGCCACCGGGGATTCTCCCGGATGGCGGCGCAGACGCCTTATCCGGGCTACGCGGCAAAGCGCCCGATTGGTTCCCTCTCACCTGGCGGCACCGTAGCCCCGGTAAGCATCGCGCCATCGGGGACCCTCCCGGATGGCGACACAGACGCCTTATCCGGGCTACGCGGTAAAGCGCCCGATTGGTTCCCTCTCCCCTGGCGGCACCGTAGCCCCGGTAAGCATCGCGCCACCGGGGATTCTCCCGG
>OIFS01000103.1_pt1 | contig 48451 bp, 69 predicted proteins | sample 1582131 | NCBI WGS metagenome assembly OIFS01 (sample SAMN07501065, study PRJEB24779) | human gut metagenome | isolation source: stool | host: human infant | place: USA: Pittsburgh, PA | reverse complement strand
AACTAATTATCCATTATGGTATGCATGGTATAACTCTAAACTTAATAGAGATTGTGCTATATGGCAATATTCAGAAAATGGACAAGTACCAGGTATTCCAGGTTCATCTGTAGATATGAATTACTGCTATGAAGATTTCTTAAAGAAAGATTTTACACTAGAAAATGCTACTACTTGTAATGTCGATACTGAATTAAATATAAGAGCAAAAGGAACTACAGGTGCAACTATAGTCGGAAGCATACCTGCAGGAGATAGATTTAGAATTAAGTGGGTAGATTCTGATTACTTAGGTTGGTATTACATAGAGTACCAAGGTATTACTGGATATGTAAGCCAAGACTATGTAGAAAAACTTCAAATGGCTACTACTTGCAATGTAGATTCAGTTCTTAATGTTAGAGCAGAAGGTAATACAAGTTCTAATATAGTAGCTACAATTAATCCAGGAGAAGTATTCAGAATAGATTGGGTAGATTCAGACTTTATTGGCTGGTATAGAATTACTACAGCTAATGGAGCAAATGGATTTGTTAAATCAGATTTTGTAAAGAAACTATAATAAAAAGGCTAGGTGGGTTTAATCCTACCTAGCCTTTTTTTATATTTAAGAATCTATTTTTTATTTCTTATTTCATTAATTAATATCGCAACTGAGACACCAATAACTGAAGCTAAAAATAGTATTGCAAAAAATATTCCATAAAGATAAGAATATAATATTTCTTTAGTGAAAAAATTAGCTAAGCCAGTAGAAATTATAAATCCTAAAATAAATATAATAATACTTATTAAAATATATTTAATTATTTTATTCATAAATTCTACCTACTAACATGTATTGAAGATTGATGCTGATCATATTTAGTTCCAGCTGATATACTTGGACGACCATCTGTACCTATACTTATATCACCAAATCCCAATTCTTTGTGTACATAATGTCCATTTATCCATCCTTGATTATATCCACTTCCAACAAAGTTGACACCTGTCTGTATCATTGCATTATGATATAAAGTTGAAGATGGATTACCATTGTCTAAATTGAATGTTGCCAGTACTCCATTTTTTCCTTCATTGTTTGCTTTAACTACTAATCTTTCAACTCTATCTCCTCCAGGGTAATAAGGGTCATAGTAATGATATTCTGCTGCTCTTGTACTGGCATTTCCTGAAATTATTAATCCATTAGAAAGAGAAATTCCTATTGCATCAGTTAATCTTAAATATGGATCTTTAAGCCATGATGAAAAGTTATAAGCCATATAATCACTTTGAATAGATGGATCACCATAATAAACTTGTAAGTCAACTCTTATCCAAGATGATGGAGTTGTTTCTTGGCTTCCTATACCCCTAATTACTTCCTTTAATTCTTCTTTTTTACTTTCAACCTCATATTCTTCTCTAGTAAATTCTTCAACAATAAAATCTTTGTTTACTTCTTCTTTAGTTTTATATTCTTTTTTTAACTCTTCTGTTTTAGGAGTATATCTTATATATACTTCTTCACTAGAAACTAATTCTCCAGTAGTATACTTTTCTAAACTCTCCTTAAACGATGGAAACTTTTCGATCAGTTCTTTAGTCTGTCTATCATAATTTTTTTCATTATTAGTATTAGCAAGAACTATTGATCCATTAGAAGCTAAAGATGTTACTAAGCATAAAGATAAAATACTAAAAAGTTTTTTAATTTTTTTCATTTTAATTCCCCCTTAAACTCAAACAATTATAAAAACATCTAATTGCTAAAATAAAAATTATTTTAATCAAATTCAAAATTGATTTTATACCTTTTTTTTCTTGTTTTCAACTTATTTTAGAATAAATGTAATAAATTAACTGCTAGTTAATAGTTTTTTTATTTTTTACATATTATTTTAAAAAAATATTAAAATTATTATTAACTATCACTGTAATAGGATATGGTAAATACTAAAGTATAAAATATTAATAGAAAATCAAAAATAATTGTTACTGGAGAAGGCATTAAAAATGTTAAGTATCTCATTATAAAAATAAAGATAATAAATTTTTAGAATTTGAAATAAAAAAGAGAGTAGTTAATGTAATAACTCAATTAGATACAAGATATGAACCTTCTCCTAATTCAAGTAGAATGGGCTATGTTACAAATGGGGAAAGACTATATGTACATAGAACATAAGGAAACTATGCACTAGCAACCTAATTCGCAGGTGATGGCTATAAAACAGCATGGTTTACAGCTAAATATTTAGAAAGAATATAATTAAAAGGCTAGGTGGGGTAATTCCTATCTAGCCTTTTTCATTTTAAATATTCTATAAATTTCTTATATTTTGGATTCCTAAAAATTAATCTATTTCCCCTCATATTTTTACTCCAACACCTTTTGTTCAATATTTTATTAAAAAAATATCAATCTAAACATTAGTTATATAGCCAAATTATTAGAAAAAGAGATATCTCTTTTTTTATTAATTATTTTCAAAAAAGATATACCTATAAAAGCAAAATTTTACTTCCTAATTGACATTAAATATTATATTAGTATAATTATAAGTGAACACGCACTAAATAATAGTAATGATGTATTAGCTAAAAATATATCATAAAATTAAAGTTTAGTCGGTAACCAGTATCCGATGAATAAATAACTGGTTCGCTTAGTATTGTCGCTTACCCATATGCGACTAATAAATTGTGGGTTTGTATGATTTGAAAGGCTCTATAATTTTTATAGGGCCTTTAATTTTAATTTAACGAGGTATTTTATGGAGAACTATGGAATATATGTATTAAAAGATTCTTATTTTGAAAAATTTAAATATATTAAAAACTTATCTCAAAATAAAAATGGTAGACCACAATTCTTATATATAAAAGATTCCAAATACGATTTTATCTTTTGGGTAATACCATTAACAACTAAAATTGAAAAAGCAAGACTTCTTATTGAAAAAGAGAGTAAAATAAGAAAAGATTGTATTAAAGCTCATATAATCAAAATAGGCAAAGACGAAAGAGCTTTATTAATTCAAGATATGATTCCAGTTACATATGATTATATAGATCACCCATATACAATAAATAATATTCATCTAATTTTAAAAAATAAAAATGAAATTAAAGCAATAAAGAAAAAGGCTAATAAATGGTTAGCCCTAGTTAAACAAGGTCGTAAGTTATTCAATACTCAGATAGATAGTTTAGAAATATATAATAGATTAATAGAAGAAAATATAACTATTAAAGAAGTTGCAATCACAAAAGTAAAATAGCTGCAATAAATGCAGCTTGAAAGAGAGTAATATAAAATATCATTAAAGATGTTATTTTCATTATTAACAAACTTTTTAAATTTATTCATTTAATATAAAATAAATTTAGGAGGTATTTTTTATGAAAGATATACATATTAAAACTAGAAATAAAAAAAATTCTATAAATGAAATTAAAAATATTCGTAAAAGAATTTATGATAATTACATGTGTGATTTAAATGATTGTAACTTAGATATTGAAACTGATAGGATATATATTAATTCTTTAAAGGATAAACAAAATAATCCTTTACTTACAGGTGCAATAGCTTCAGTAGTTGGTGTTATAGCTGGTATTATATTACCACCATGCTTAGAATTGTTTTCAAAACCTACAAGTTCATTTCAAATTTCATTTCCTAATATAATTGCATTTATAATAACACTCGGTATTATTTTAATATTTTTAGTAGTTATTTCTATATTTTATTACTTTGTAATGATTAAAGATATATTCAAAATATATAAAAAATATTTAAAGAAAAATACTTATTATGATATATGTTTAGAAGTTTTAGATGAAATTGAAGAGAAAATCAAAGAAAGGGAAAAGGAAAAGGTGTAGATATTTTCTACACCTAATTATTATTTATGTTTTTCAATAAATTCTTCCAAAGCAACTGTAATGATCTCTTGCATCTTTAATTCTCTATGTTCATTACAGAACTGAGTAAATTTTTCAGAAGTATTTTTATAAAGTTTAAATGTACGAGGAATTATATCTCCTTCCAGTACACTAGAATCAATTCTAAGCGTTTCTTTTTTAGTATTACTTAGTAATTCTAATATTTCTTTTTGTTGTTCCTCCAAGTGTTCTATACGCTTTAATAAAGAATCATTATTTATTTTTATAAAAAAACCTTGTTCTTTATCATATGTAAATCCATTTTCTTTCATTATATCGAATATATCAGTTCTCTTACATTTTAACATTTTAGCTATTTGGTTAATGCTCATCCCTTCTATAACTAAGGAATTATTAATTTTTTCTACTAAACTTCTATTATCAACATTATTCACACAACACACACCCTTGTACACTTAGTATTTCTTAGTATTACTTTACAATAATTAGAATAAAATAGCAATAAAAAAAGACTAAGCAATTAAGCCTAGTCTTTAGTAATACTAGTATCACTATCATTATTCAAATATATTAATTTCAAAATTATCGATAAATTCTAAAGCTTCACACCTTAAATACAAAGCTCTCTCAAAATTTTCTATAATTTCTTTTGAATTATATATTTCTTCTATAGAAGAAAAAATTATAGAAAAAGTTTGCTTTATAAACAGCCCACTATAACATTCAATTAAACCTAATGGAATAATTTTATTTTTATCTTCTTTAAATTCTATTTTATTATCGTCTAAATATTTTTTATTAAAATCAGTTGCTAAAATACCATTAATACTAAAATCACAATAATTTGGAGTAACCATATTAGCTTTAAATTTAATTGCATTATTGCTTGATTTATAATTAACTGCATAGCCTAAAGGAAATCCCATTCTATTTTTTATAGTTTTATACTCTTTCTGTATACCATACTTTTTAAATAATTCATCCATATAATCCATCTCCTTCATACTCTTTATAATTTAAATTTATTATAAAATATATATTTTTTCAATTGTTTAATTTTATCTTTACATAATGTATTATTTGTATTACAATGTATTATGTAAGGTTAATACATTGTAATAATCTTAATACATTTTAAAGAGGTGTTATAAATGAAAATATTAGGACTAGATAACGGATATAATTATACTAAAACAAGTATTGGGCAATGTATATTAAGTACTGTAGAAAAAGGACATGACGATTATAATAACGTCTTAGAGATGAACTTTAATGGAGAAAACTATATAATTGGTGAACCAACTGGACAATATATAGTTGATGCAAATAAATTCAAAACTGAAGAAGGAAAAGAACTTGTTAAGTTAACTACATTAGCAGCAATAGGATTAAGCTATCCAGAAGAAAGTGTAATAGATATAAGTATAGTTGCTGGATTACCTGTTGCATTTTATGCAGATCAAAAAGAAGAACTAACTAAATTAATTAAAGGATTAGATGATTCTTGTATTGAACTTAATAAAATTGGTAAAAAACAAATAATAAAAATTAATAAAGTTATGGTTTTGCCACAAGCTTGTGGAATCATAATAGAAAAAAATAAGAAAAAAGAAAGCTCATTAGTTATTGATATTGGTGGTGGTACTTGGGATATAGCTCAATTTGATGGATTAAAATTAGTTGAAAAAGCAACATATGAAAAAGGAATGTTAGTTTTATATTCATCTATAGCTCAAGAATTAAACTCAAAATACTATACTAAATTTGAAGCTTCTGATATTCAAAATATAATTGATAGAAAATTCTTTACCGTAGAAGGTAATAAAAAAGGTATAGAAGATATAGAAGAGTATATAAATAACTATGTTAGAAAAATAGCAGCTACTATAAAAAGAGATTTTGATACAACTAATATAGATAATTTTTATTTAATAGGTGGTGGAGCCATAGCTCTAGAATCTTATGTGAAAAAATACTTCCCATCAATAGAAGTTGAAAAAGATTGTCAATTTACAAATGTTAATTCATTTGCTTTCATGGGAGAATTAAAGCTTAAATAGAAGGTGATACAAATGGCAAGAGTAGTAAAAACAGTGAGCTTAAATGATGAAACTGATAAAGCTCTTATAGATAAATTAGAATCTGTTCCAAATATATCTGACTATATAAAAACATTAATAGCTGAAGATATTAAAGAAAATAATTCTATATTTACTAAAGTACAAAAAGAAGAAATTAAAAAAATTATTTTTAAGGTCTTAAATGATGAAAATTTTGTAAAGAAAAATAATAAACAAGTTGATAAGGAACAATTAGATGCAATAGATGATTTGTTTAATTGTTAAAAATATATCCACAGGTTGAATTTTCAACTTGTGGATAAACTTTATAGACAAATTATTACCAAATGTGCTAAAATTAAATCAATAATTTAAAAAACGGAATAAACAGCAAAAAACCCATTAAGTCTAAATGCTTTGGCCGGCGTTAACTTAACAGGTTCAACAACTTAGAGAAAGTATCTCTAATTACTTGCATATTTATATTATACGATAATTGTATAAAAAATATGCTTATTTGTCAAACTTTAATTTGATAAATTTAATGGTACTTTCTTTTAAGGATTGTTTTTTGTTCCTTATTTGGAGGTATTTTTTTATGGAAACAAATAGAGCAGGTCAATTTAGAAAAAAGAAAATTTATTTTACTCAAGTAAGTAATGTTGCATTAAGAGATTCATCTCTTAGTTTAAAAGCCAAAGGATTATATGCTTTAATTCAAAGCTATCTAACTATCGAAGATTTCACTTTATATAAAAATACATTAAAGAAGCATCTTAAAGAAGGAGAAAAAGCTTTTGAAAGTACTTGGAAAGAACTAAAAGATGCTGCATATCTTATTCAGTATAGACTTCAAGATCCTAAAACCAAACAATTTTATTATGAATATGAATTGCTAGATGAACCAAATATTGAATTAGCAAATAAAATTCATAATTCTCAAAACAGAAAAAAACATGAAGAAAAAAGCCATACCCCTAAAAAGGTAGGTATGGGTGAAAAAGATGAAAAAAGTAAAAAAGCCATACCTACCAAAAGGGAGGGTATGGATAATGGATATAGTGGAAAAGTGGGGGTACATAATAATACTGACTTAAATAATACTAACTTAAATAATATTAATATATCTTCTTCTAGCGAAGATGAGGAAGAAGTTCAAAAAATATTAGACATTTGTCAAATTCAAGAATTTAAATTAAGTAGAAAAGATATTAAAAATCTATTACTTGTTTATTCATTTGATAAAATAGCTAAGGGAATTATTACAGCAGGATCTACCGATAGTAAAATAAAAAATTATAAAGGTTATCTAGTAAGTATTTTAAATGACATGGAAAAAGTTAAAAAAGTTGATATTAATATAAATAATAAAGATTCTAAAAAATCTAATGCTAATTTTACTCAAAGAGATCAAGACATGAATGAATTAGAAAAAGATTTATTAGGATGGTAAGAAAGGAATGGAATTTATAAATATGAACTTTTATTTTGATGAAGCTAATTATGATAGAAAAATAACATATAAACCTGAAAAAAATGAGGTTAATATTTTAAATTCTCAAAATTGGGACACATTTGTTGGGGTTTTTATAGGTATTAAAAAAGAAGATCTAATTAAATTTGAAAATAGTTACTTAGATTTTGAGGAAAAATATAAAAATAAATTTTTAAATGAGGATTTAGGCAAAGAATTAAAAGGTGAAATAATAAGAAATAAAAATTTTAAAAATGGATTTAATACTTTTAATAAAGATACAGTAGAATTTTATTCAGATTTTTTTGATATATTAATAAATCATAATTGTATATTTCAGTTAAATTGTTTCAGTAAAATAGAAAGAGTTATAGATATAGCTTTCAATGATTATAAAGAGTTTTTAAGATTTAACGGAGTCTATATTAGGCCTTTTATATACTCTATTACCAAATATATTTATACTTATAAATATTTAGAGTTAACAGAAAAATTATTTTTATATTCAGAAAGTAAAGAAAAAATTAATATAATAAAGATTTTAAGTGATTCTATAAATGAAACATTAGAAGAAATTAGTTCATTTAAAAGAAAAGAGAGGGAAATAAATGCTTTAAGGCAATTAAAAAATATATTTGATTTATTAGATTTTAATATATCTGTTAATGAAAAAATAAGTTGGGATTGTTCACGCAATTTTGAGGGATTTAATTTATTATTGAAGGAATTAGGAAAGAGACCGAATGAAATATCATTATTCTTAGATGAAGATAAAAGTAATTTTAATGCAGCAGAAAATAGTGAAAAGTATTATGGTAAGTATGGGAAATTAATAAGTTGTAATTCTAAAAATTTTATTGGAATAAGATCAGCTGATATTTTAGCTACATTTTTTAGTAAGTTATCTAAGGCTTCAGAGGAAGAACTTAAAGAAGACTATACAAATGGAATTAAAGAAGAAGTAAAATTAATAAATGAAGCATGGTTTAAAATTAATGAAGGTCAATTTAATCTTATAAAAAAAATTGGAGTTTTTATATATAAATCTTGTTATTGGTCTACTTATTTTAGTTATTATACAGATTATATAAAAACAATATTTTATTATTTACATTATATTAATTCATTTAAATCTTTTGAAGAATATGAAAAAAATCACAATTATATTTTAGCTAATGATTTTATTGTTAAATCTCTTATAGCTGATTTGAAAAAATTATAAACCAAGGAGTAATAAGCTACTCGGTTTATATATTTTACAATAAGAGAATATGATTATGACACTTTAGCAAAAGCTTTATCAAGATGGAATTAAAAGGGGGAGAAACATGGTAGAAATGTATTTAGAGTTAGAAAAATTTAATGCTAGATGGAATATAAAAATAAATAGTCAAGAAAAATTTAATATTTTAAAAGGTAGATTGAATAGAGAAATTCAATCTGTTTTAGAGGAAGAGATTTATTCAAAAGATATAGAAAATGAATTTATTTTTGTTAATGGTAGTTTAACTGTTCCAAAAAAAGCTTCACCTATGTCAGTTATTAGTCAAGGCTTAAAATCTACAAACCTTATAGAAGAAGAGAGTAAAGTAATCAGAAAATTAGTGGATTCTAAAACAGCAATAGATTTTTTTAGAAATTTACAAATATTATTTTCATCAAATTATTTAGGACGTGTTAAGAAAGAAATATTAGCGATAAATTTAAATGATATTATACGATCATCTGGCTATAGTAATATAGTATTTATTAAAAAAGAGGCAGATAGATTTTTAGTTTATCCAGCAGGAGAAAAATTTCTTGATGAAGAGATAGTAAATAAAACTATAGAAGGCTTAGAAGGCTATAAAACAGCATATGAAATTTTTATTGATTCTCTTGAAAAGTATAGTAATTCTGAAAATACTGGAGTAGAAAATATTAATATAATTAATTCTTTAAGAACATCATTAGAAAATTACTTAAAAGAAAAATTTAGTGTAAAAAGTCAAAGTATTGAATCAATAATGACTAGATATGTTGGTAAATATCTAGATAGTAAAAATATAGATAAGAATATTAGAGAGATGTATAGAAATCTAGCTAAGAGTATAGAAGCATTTAACAATGAACATGTAAAACATACTGCTAATTTAGAAATATCTAAAGAAGAAGTTGAGTTGTTTATATATTTAACAGGAACTTTAGTTAGATTTTTAGAAAGTTTAAAATAAAAGAGTTGTAATATGAGTTATATTATTAATAATACTAAATTTAGTTTAGTAATGGAGATGAAATAGTTATGAAAAAAACTAATGAAAATTTTGAAGATTATAGGGAAGAGTTAAATGATTTTGCAAATTCAGTATATGACTTTTTAGAAAATGCTGAAAAATCAATTAACTTTGCAGAAGAAGAAATAAGTTTATCTCCAAATAAATTAGATAATATAAATTTATTTAGAGATAAAAGAAAAGTAATTGATTCAATTAATGACTTAATATATTTTTTTGATACATTGAATTTATCAATAAAAAAACTTAATAAAATTACTAAATCTCAAAATGCAATCATTAGATTATACAATAATGATTGGATAAACTGTAGGTTATTAACTAACGAAGATAGAATTAAAATAGATAATTTATTTGATAATAATAAAAATATTGAATTAATTGAAGAATTTATTTTTGATAGATATGATAATAAAAATTTAAATAGATTGCTAAATGAATGGAGCAAGAATAAGCTTTTAAATAAAAATAGATTTACTTATTTGGAACAAGCATTAGATTGCTATAAAAAAGGATTTTATGCAGCTTGCGTAACTTTAATTACTTGTCAATATGGTGGAATAATTAAAGAGCTAGAAATAAATTTAAAGAAATATAAAACTTTTAAAGTGCAAATTGAAGAAAAATAATTAAAACAATTTCAAGATAAATTAAAAGGTATAGAAATAATAAATGAGAAGATTAAAAACAATAATAAAAAAAAGGTACGTAATAGTGAAAAGTTAACTTGCGAAAGAATTTTAACTATTGGTGATAAGGACATTTTAGGTCTCTTTTGGAATTATTGGTGTAATTATGTATATAAATCAAATAAAAAAAGCTGCTTAAAAAATATACCTAATAGACATGCTATATGCCATGGAGCAGCTTTAGATTATAACAATAAAAAAGTAGCATTAAGATCTATATTATTAATAGATTTCTTTTTAATATATTCTTCTAATTTTCAAAAATATTAAAATTTAATTTGCTGGAGGTGATAAATTTAGATATGAAAAAAGATGAATTATATTCAAATTTAGATAGAACTATAGGATTTATAAATAGTTGTGATAGTAAAGTTTCAATTTACTTAGCAACATTAGGAGTACTTATAACTGTATTTTTATCAGAAGATAATATAAAAACTATAAATTCAATTTTCAATGGTATAAAAAATAATTTTAGTACTTTTAGTAAAGGATATTCAATAGTTGTAATATTAAGTTTAATTTCATTAATAATTGGAGTTGCATTACTTGTGAGTGTATTAGTTCCAAGAACAAAAATAGATTCATATGATAAAGAATTAATAAAAGATGATTCAATTATATTTTTTGATAAAATTTCAAATAAGAAATACAAAGATTTTAGTAGAATAATTGATAATGTTACAGATGATGAAATAATTGAAGATATTAAATCTCAAATATTTATTAATTCTAAAATTTGTTCTAAAAAATTTAAATTACAAAGATATGGTTTATTAATAGCTTCATTAGCAGTTGTTTTAATTTTAATTTTATATATTATTGGGATACATGTGTATATGTAAAAGGAGGATTTAAAATGAGTTATGATTATAAAGCAGGAAAAGAGAGAATTGAAGCAATTTTAAATAATAAGATGGAAATTATAGATAAAGATAAACTTCCTAAAGGGGAAGAATTTACTTTTGATAATGGATATAAAAGTTGGATAACCGCTATTTTTGTTGATATAAGAGATTCATCTACATTATTCCAAGAAGAAGATAGTGAAAAAGTTGCTAAAATAATAAGATCATTTACTTCTGAAATAATAGAAATATTTAGAGAAGAAGACGATTTAATTAGAGAGATTGGAATAAGAGGAGATTGTGTTTATGCTATATATACAACTCCACAAAAGCCTGATATAGATAAGATATTTTATAAAGCATGTACAGTAAATACTTATATAAAAATGTTAAATAAGCTTTTAATTAACAATGGATATGAAGAAATTAAAATAGGAATAGGTATGGCAACTGATAAAGAATTAGTTATTAAAGCAGGAAGAAAAACATCTGGAATAAATGCTAAGGTTTGGATTGGAAAAGCTGTCACTGAAGCAGCTAATTTATCAGGTGTAGCTAATAAAGGTTTAAATTTTCATCATATAGCTATAGCTCCTATTACTTATAATAATTTAAATGAACAGAATAAGGAACTATGCAAACAAGATACGTATTATAGAAATAACAGTCTAATTACTTACTATAAAGCAGATGCTGTGTATACAGATGTCGTAGAATGGATAAATAATGGTATGGAATAGAAGAAGGAAGTTTATTGATGAATTTTAAAGAAACAGTAATTATAACTATATTTACAATAGCAGTCACAACTTTAGTTAATATAATTTTATATTTTATTAGGGAAAAATATATTAATGAATCTAATAGATTTGTAGATTTGAAGGAAAAAACTGTAGAAGTTTTAGTTAAAAATAAAAAAATTATAACTAATCCATACATAAGAGAAGAGCTTGATGAATCTCAATATAAATCAGAAAATTCATATAGAGTAAAATTAGATATATTAGATTTGATTGGAAAATGGAAAGCTTTTGCATCTAGGGGTAAAAATAAAATTATTTTTAGAAATAAATATAAGGTTGCAAATGAAGTTGCAAATGAATTTATATGCTTAAGTGATAGATTAGTTAATGATGATTATAATGTGGACAACCAGGGAGTATCTTCACAAGAAAAGTTGGAAAAGATGAATCTAAAACATATTGATAAAATAATGCAAAAACTAAATATAGAGTTAGATTTAAAAAAAGAAGATTAATTATAATCTTCTTTTTTTATTACATTTTTTAGATTTTATGGTATAATAATAACGAAAATATGAGAACGTATGTTCTCTTTGGAATTATGAATGGAGAGATTAGTTTTGGGAGATACAGTAAAAAAAGAGCTAATTAAAAAAATTAAAATAATCAAAAATGAAGAAATGCTTCAGGCACTTTTAACAATTACAAATAAGATTTTATATAAAGAAAAAGAAGGCAATTGAATTTTGCCTTCTTTTTATTTGTTTTCGACTAATCCTTTTAATATTCTAGAAACTACTTTAAAATCTTCGTCATTTAAAGATGCTAGTAACATTAAAGTTTCTTTTGTCAATGGATCACTATCTACTAGCCATTCAGCTAGAACTTCATTAAATTGCTTACTATCTGTTAGATGAAGATACATTTCACCCTCACCAGTTCTAAGCCAATCTTCATTGATTTTAAATATTTTACAGATTTCTTTGATAATTCGATTTTTGATTGGTCTTCCGGATTCAAATGCAGCAATAGAACTTCTTCCCATTCCAAGTTTTATAGCAAATTCTTCTTGAGTTAAGTTAAGAGATGTTCTTATTTGCTTTATTCTTTCTCCCATTAGAATACCTCCTTTAATTAATATGTGTTCTCATGAACATTTTAACATAACAAATGTCCAAAAACAACAAAAAAGAACTTTAAAACGACAAAAATAATGAAAAAAAGGTTAATTTTTATTGAAAAAAGTTATTTTAGAGTATATAATGTTCGTATAGAGAATTTAATAACGAAAAAATAACAAAGGAGGTTTGACTTTATGGAACTAAAGGATTTTATGGAATCATGTGTGTGCTATTTAAATTTAAGTCGTGAGAAACAACAATATGCAGCAGGTCTTATAAGAGGTTTAGCTTTAGCTGAACAAATAGAAAAAGATAAACAAAATAAAGATAAAGAACAAAAGATATGTTAAACAATCTTGCCCTTGCCTTAGCAGATGAAATTTTGAATTTATATTGGCAAGGGTTAAGTTTTAAAGATGCTCTAAAGAAAGTTAAAGAAGAAAATAAAAATATCTTAGATTGGAGCTGTGATATAGATGAATAAAATTCTAGTAGACATCAGAGAAGATGTACAGGCCACTACTGAAATAAAAACTGTAGGAGCAAGTTATCAAATAGTTATAAAGGCTCCTGAATCATTCGGAGTTATTAAATTAAATCTTAATTTTAATCAGTTGGATAATGCAATTGATGAAATGAGGAAATACAATTGTGAGCCAACATTTGAAGAATTAGAAAATGATTTAGATGCAGCTAAAGAAGAAATTAAAGAGTTAGAAAATGATTTTAATTCTTTAAGAGAAAGATATAGAAAGTAAAAAGATTATAAGCCGTTACAAGCAAACAAAAATAAAAACATAAAAACACTGTATTAACATACCAATCCATTTCTTTATAGTAACGGTTTTATATAAATACTAGGGGCTGTGGTAACTATAGTACATTAAGGAGGGTTGCCTTCTTTCCACAATATCTTGTAACCCTAGTAAATAAGTTTAAGTGCTAGAAGCTAAAAATCCACTCTAGCTTCTAGCCAAAGGAGGTTTCTGTAATGGATATGTTAAAAGCATATGGACCACATGAATTAGCTAAAATTACAGTTAGAGATATAGCTAATAAAAGAAGAAAAAAAGACCAAGAAGTTTATGCTTACTTTAAAAATACATTTGAAAATAAGAAAATGCACTGGGGTATAGGCTTTGGTGGATATAGGAGATAGGTGGGGAAAATAATGGAATATGAATTATTTACTTTAAATATGATAAATTTTGATAGATTTGAAGCTAGCTTACCTGATGAAGTTCTTCCATATATAGATAAATATGATGAAAAACAATTAGAGAAAGCAAGTCAAATTATATTTGAAGTAATTAAAAGAGCAATGAAAAGAATGAGTGATGAAAATTAAATATATAAAAAATAAAGTCATATGAGAGTACAGTTTTGGTCATGTATTCTCATATGATAATCATTTGAAAAAGGAGAAAAATTATGAATATATCAGGTTGGGCATTTGCTAAAAATGCTGATGAATTAAGAGATGAAAGATATAACAGATTCAAGGAATTGAATAAAAAAGATATAAAAATTGAATCTGTAAGTACAACTTATGCAAGAAAAACATATAAAGGAACTTTACTTAATAAGAACTTAAGTGATTTAGATATATTACTACTATGTGATGATGGAAATACTTGCTTTGGTGGGTATGTAAGCCAAGATAAAGATAAATTTGTAGCAGCAGTTTATACAGATTAAGGAGTGAAATTATGAATACAGTACAACTTTTAGGCAGGATGGTTAAGGATCCTGATATTAATGTTACAAGTAATACTACAGTAGCTAAGTTTACATTAGCAGTTAATCGTTTTAAAAAGGGGGAAGCTGATTTTATAAATTGTGTTGCATTTGGTAAGACAGCGGAGAATATAGCTAATTTCTTTTTTAAAGGGAATCAAATTGCCATTAAAGGAAGAATCCAAACAGGCTCATACGATGCACAGGATGGCACTAAGAGATATACAACTGATGTAGTAGTAGAAGGTTTTGACTTTATAGATGGGAATAAGAAAGATAATAACACTTCTTCAGATGAAAATATCAATGATGCTTTAATGGAAGAAATGGGAGGCGATGATGGTGATATCCCATTCTAGTTCTAGGAAAGGTTTTAAAAGTGCAGAAGAAGTCCAAGCGTTTCTAACAAGGAACGCTGGAATATCTAAAGAAAAAGTAGTTTTAGAAATGCTTAGAAGGTTTAAATTAGGCTATACAGAAGCTAATAAGATTTACATGGAGTGGCGTAAGAAATACGTTGCTGGAGAGATTAAAGATGAAGCATATAGCCAAAATAATAAGATGAATAAACTTGAGTTATATGCAGAACGTTATGCAGAAAGAAATAAGAAGGGTTACAGTCCAACGGAAATTATAAATGTAGTAAATAGCATTAATAAGTATGGCATTAAATACGCAGCTACAATCTTAGATATGGAGATAAGAGATGTAACTACAATTTATATCAATGCTAAAGGGTGTGGAGTTATAAAGCCTTTAGGAAGACAGAAATTACAAAGCGATAAATTAGCAGAAGAAATAAATTTAATAATGAAGAAAAGGGAGAGAAAGAATGAAAAAAAGTGATTTAAAAGACGGTATGATAGTTGAAACTGGAGAAGACCTTTATCTAGTATGTGGTGATAAATTTTTAAGTTTAAATGGATATATGGAATTTAATGACTATGATGAAAACTTAAAGATTAAAGATGAAGAATTTGAAAAATATAATATAAACTTCGTGTATAAAACAGAATGTTGGGGATTAGGATTAAAAGACTTATTAAGCAAAACAACAGCATTAAAACTTATATGGGAAAGAAAAAAAGAAATAGACTGGAGTAAAGTTCCTTTTGGAACAAAGGTAATTACAAGTGATTGTAGTGATTTTGAAGGAGCTTTAGAAAATGAATATATTTTTGTTGGATATAAAGAAGATTTAAAAAGATATCCTTTTATTGTAGCACTAAATTTAGATAAAGGAGCTACAAGTTTTAGATATTGCAAAATTCATCCTTTAGTAAAAATTAAAGAAGAATGGTACAAGGAGTGATTAGCATGAATGATAAGTTCGATAGAAAAGGTTTTTGGACAGTAATGTTAATTAATGCTATTTGTTTAGCATTTTTCGCTTGGTTAATCCTAAGCACATTAAAAATTATTTAAAGGGGAGAAAATAAATGGCTAAATTATATGAACTAGCTAATAACTATAGAAACTTAATAGAGCTTATAGATAGAGAAGATGTGGAACATGATTTAATCCAAAATGCACTTAAAGAGTGCAAGGGAGATATAGAAGAAAAAGTAGACAACATAGTAAAGCTTATAAGAAATACTGAAAGTGATATAGAAGGATATAAAGCAGAAGAAAAGAGATTAAAGGCTAGAAGAAAATCATTAGAGAATACCGTTACAAGCTTAAAGAATTACTTAGATTCTTCTCTTAAAGGCTTAGGATTAAAGGAAGTTAAAACTACATTATTTACTTGCAAGTTCCAAAAATCTAAAGCTAGTGTAGAGATCATGGAGCAAGAACTTATTCCAAAAGAGTTTATTGTAATTGAAGAAAAAGTAGATAAGAAAAAGCTATATGAAGCACTTAAAGCAGGACAAGAAATTGAAGGTGCCAGCTTAAAAGAAAATGAAAGTTTGAGGATTAAGTAGGAGGATAACAATATGGCAAATTTGCAAATGTGTAACAGTTGTCTTAGGTATAAGTCAGATTTAAATTATGATGGAGTTTGTCCAGAATGTTATTTGGAAACTTTAGCAACTGATTTATATGAAGCTACTAAAAATTGCAATGAAGGAGATTGTAATAATTGCCCTAGGAGAGAGGATTTAAATGGTAGCTCAAATTATAATTGTAGACTTAATTTAATAAAAGATTGTACCGATTTTTTAGAAGAATTTATTAAAAAAATTTGAGGTGAATTTTAATATGGATTTAAAATTTAGAAAGCTTAATGCAGATGAAATAGAAATAAGAGCACAGAGTGTAACGGAAAAAGGTGTGATTTTATTATTATACAAAAATTCTAGAACAGATATGGATATTTTAGATGAAACAGTAGGTAAAAACAACTGGAGAAGGAGCCACGTTCTTATTAATGGTAACTTATTCTGTAACGTTGAGATATGGGATGCAGATAAAAAAGAATGGATTTCCAAGCAAGATGTAGGAACAGAATCCAATACAGAGAAAGAAAAAGGACAAGCTTCAGATAGTTTTAAGAGAGCTTGTGTCAATTGGGGAATAGGAAGGGAATTATATAGTTCTCCGTTTATTTTCGTAAAAGCAGGAGATTGTGAAATAGCAGATTATAAAGGTAAGAAAACTTGTAAAGATAAGTTTTCAGTAGCGAAGATTACATATAAGAAAAATGGAGATATTAACGGTCTAGCAATAAGAAATACTAAAACTAAAAAGATAGTATTTACCAAGATGCCAGAAGAAGCAGAAGAATAGAGAGGGGCATATGCCCCTTTAATATTGGAGGAATAAGGAATATGAAGAAAGTTGGATGTGGATTAGTATCATCTATTGTTTTATTAAATTTAATAGCTGGTGGAATGTCAGTAGCTTACATACTGTCATGGTTTGGGAAAGATATTCCAATTGTAATGGATGTAATTATAGGATTAATTTTTGGAGAAATCTCAATACCAATAGCTTTAGTTGGATATATATTAAAACTTTTTGGAGTGTTTTAGGAGGAATCATGAAAATTAATGATTATATAAATTCAGTAACGGATAAGATAAATCATTCTATTTTTTATGAGTTTTTCCATGAAAGAATTGATGATAGATATAACTGTATGCAGGTACCATTTAAAGAAGAATTTTTATTTTTCGAGCATGATTATGTTTTTTATTACAAAGATATTTTCAGAAGAAAATTAAATGTTAAATATAGAAAAATAATAGATATTGGATGCCAGTTTGGTTTTCAGTCAGAAATATTTAAAAGAGATTTTAAATATATAGGAATAGATTCAAGTATGAAATTAACAGAGTTTTTTAATTTTGAAGAATCAATTTGTACTTATTATAATAAACCTTTTCCTATGAAATTAGATTATAAAAATGCAATTGTAATTTCAAATATGTCCTTAGGATATTTTAATGACGGCTTCGATATGGAAGGAGCTATAAGGGAGTTAAAGAAAGCTGATTACATTTATATAAGAACATCAAGAGAATTTTTAGACAGATTAAGACCATTTTTTATAGTGGAACATTTACCAGAAAATACAGAGAGAAAAGAGCTAGAAAGTAATGTACATAATAATAGATATTTTCTAAAGAGAAAGGAGAACTAATGAGATATAACTTTACGGATAAAGAAATCAAAGAGATACTAAGTAACTTAACAGTTGTCATTGATAATCGTGAACAGGCTAATTTACATATTACAGATTGGTTAGATAAGAAAAAGATAACTTATAGAGAGGAAACTCTAAAATATGGAGATTATTCTTGTATGTTACCTGCAGGAACTTTCGAAGGCCAAAAAAGAGATATTTATTTTTCAGATGAAATTGCAATAGAAAGAAAGTTTTGTATTGATGAATTGGCAATGAATCTTAAAGATAACAAGACAAATATTAATGAGGTTAATAAAGAGATCATTGAACTTCTTGGAGAAAAATATTTAAAGAAAGTTTTAAAAACTGATTACAACAGATTAAAAGCAGAGCTGCAAGGATTGAACCGTTACGGAATAAAGTTCTTTATATTCTTAGAGGACAAGGATTTTGATAAGAACATAAGAGAAGGAAACTATAGAAACCAATATAAGCCAGCTAGTTTATATGCTAGATTAAAGGCTTTAGAGAGTGAATTTAACACAGTTATTAGACCAGTAGACAAGGCTTTAATGGGTAGTGAGATATATAACACTCTTAGATATTGTGTAAGAGATATTTTAAAAAACAAAGGGTTTATGGAGGAATAAAGATGCAATTTATAATTGGAGATAAATTATTTGATACAGAAAAAGCAGAATTTATTTGTGAGTTTAAAACCATTAGACATTTTAAGGGGGTTTGGCTAGACCAAACATTGTACAAAACAAAGAAAAATAACTGGTTTATAGTAGGTAAAGATTTAAAATGTTCATCAATTACAGAAAGTAGAGCTAGAGAATTATTGAGAGAATTAAATAATGTAGAACTTTATGAAAAATATTTTGGAAAACTTGAGGAAGCTTAGGAGGAAAAGTAATGTCAGTTCAATGTAAGAATTGTAGGAACTGTTATGTTTTTGATAAAAAGAGAAATCAATATTGTTGTGGAGCAACAAGAAATGAATGTCTTACGAATATAAAGAAGCAAAGAATGTGCCAATATTTCATAAAGAAGGTGAGAAATCATGAGGATATATATAGTTTTTGATGGCAATACACCATATAGGCAAAATAAAGAACCATATAGATTTTTTATTAATCCTAAAAAAGCTGAAAACTATAGAAAAAATGCAGTTAGAAGTGTTGGAAGAAAAATCTATGATGGAAATACTGAATGGTATGAACTAAAAGAAGAAGAAAAGAAAAAGTATTTTGATAAAGCTAATAAGATGTTAAGAATTATTGAATTGGAGTTTTAGTAATGAGTAAATTTCTAGTTTATCAAGCTAATAAGAATATTAAGGGAACTTATGTAAATAAACCATTAAGAAAAGATAATAAGATTTTTGCTATCTATTCAGAAGGAGTGCCTGCCATAAAAGTAAAGGAACATCTAACGGTTTATACAAAAATGGGAATACATTTTTATAATCCTTCCGACTTTAGAGTTAGTAAAAATCAGAAGTTAAGCAAGAAGGTAATGGGGTGTTATTAATGAGTAGAGAGATTAAGTTTAGGATATACGATACTGATGAAAAACAAATGTTTTATCAAGAAGATATTGATTATATAGATATAAACAATGAAATTGCATATATAAATCAAGATGGTGGTGGTTATGATTATCTTATTGATTTTGTATATGGTGATGGTAAATTAATGCAATATACAGGACTAAAGGATAAGAATGGAAAAGAGATTTATGAGGGAGATATTTTACGTTGCAAATGCTTAAAAAAATGCAAGTTGGATAGTTGTGCTGAAAAGGTCATTCAGTATAAAAACAGCATTATAGAATGGTGGGAATCAGGATGTAATTTAGGATATAGACTGAGAGATTCAAAAGGTAAAACAATGATGATAAAACCTACTCATTTAAGAACTATGGAGGTAGAAGTAATAGGTAACATTTATGAGAATCCAGAGTTATTGGAAGGTGAAAGGTAATGGATAAAAGAATCAAAGAAATTTTAAATTTTTATGGTGAGAAAGCTCAAAAGGGACAAATAATTCAGGAGCTTGCAGAGTTAATAGTTGGATTAACTAAAAATAACTTAGAAAATATTCATGAAGAAATTGCAGATGTAGAAATAATGTTAGAGCAACTAAAACTATTTAAGAATATAGATGTTAAAAAAATAGAAGAATACAGAGAATTTAAATTGAATAGGCAAATGACAAGGATAGAAAGTTTAAAGAGTAAGGAGTTTTAAAATGAAAAATAAAATTTTAGTACATGGTGCATTTATGTATAAATGCGGAAAATGTGGTCATATGGAACTAATGTATTTAGAAAATGGAGTAGAAGGAGAGAATAAAAAGCAACCTTGTCCATTTATAATAAGGTGTCCTAAATGTAATGAATTAGCAATGCAACATGTATTATGGAGAATGGATAACTTTTTTGAATCAAGAGAACTTTGTAAGAATGAAAGCTATTTTGCATTAAATAAAAAAGGGGATTGTGCCAAACCAGTTTTTAATATTGAGGAGGAATAAAATGTACAAGCATAGTGATTTAGATAAAAGAATTTGTGATCTTGAAGAAGGAGCTACTAATACAGAAACTTTAAGAGAATTTATTAAGCGTTCTGAAAAAGAGTTTGGATTAGAGCCTTCAGAAAAATTTGAATTAGAACCAGTAGACTTAGATTCTATGAGCGAGGAGGATTTAAATAATTATATAGATTACTTAGATAGATTATGGGAGAAGTAGTTGCATTGTTGCAGCTACTTAATTACTGATTAGGGAGTAGGTGAACAAATGAAATTTGAAGAAATAACAGATAAATTTGAAATAGATAAAAAAAGTAAAAGAGTGGATAGGGTACAAGCAAAGTGCCCTTGCCACAATGATAAGAATGCAAGCTTAACTATAAGCTATAACTCTAAAGAAGAAAAGACAATGCTATATTGCCACGCAGGTTGTAATACTAAAGATATAGTAGAAAGTGTCGGCTTAAAAATGAGTGATCTATTTGATAAGCCATTAGAAGTTGAGGATAAGCATAAGAGTGCTTTTGAAAAAGATATAGAAGCTATTTATAAATTCTATGATGAAAATGGAGATTTAGCTTATGAAAAAATAAGAAAAAAAGGTAAAAAGTTTTTACATAGAAGATATATAGATGGTGAAACAGTTTGGGGAATGGAAGAAGGTATTTATACTGAAACTTTCCCAGGAAGTAAAAGTTGGAGTATTAAAGAAAGACCAGGAGCTAAAAAAGCATATTATCCTGGACAAGAACAACTTTTATATAATTTGCCTAATGTAATTAAAGGGATAAAAGAAGAACAAACTATTTTTATAACTGAAGGAGAAAAAGATTCTGATAGTTTAATAACTAGGGGATTAATAGCTACTACAACAAGCATAGGGGCTACCAAGGGTGACTTAGGTAAAAAGTGGCCAAGTAGATTTAATAGTTTTTTTAAGGGTGCGAATGTCGTATTATTACCTGATAATGATGAACCAGGTAAAAGATTCATGGAACACATAGCTATCGAATTAAAGAACATAGCTAATAACATAAAAATTGTTGAATTACCTGATTTATCAAAAAAAGAAGATATAACTGATTGGTTGGAGTATGGAAATGATATTTATGATCTTCAAGCTCTTGTAAAAAGAACAGATGAATTTATAGAGTTTAAAGGGAATATAATTTATGACTACAACTGGAGTGATGTTGGAAACGCAGAAAGATTAATATCACTTCATGGGAAAGATATTAAGTTTAATGTAAATAGTGGTAAATGGTATGTTTGGAACGGAGTTAATTGGGAACTAGATAATTCTTTTAAAGTAGAAAATTTATATAGAACAGTATTAAGAAGATTCCAAAATGCAATACCAAATATAAATATATCTTATGATGAAATTGCAACTAAGAAACAACAAGAAAAAGCTAAAAGTTTTGTCCTTAGAAATGAAACCGATGGGAAAATTAAAAGCGTACTGAATCAAGCAAAGACTTTCAAAGGAATAAACTTCATGGAAAGTGATAAGGATGATTATTTATTTAATACACCTAATGGAACAATAAATTTAAGAGATTTAAGTCAAAAAAAACATGATAGAAAAGATTTAATTACTCAATGCAGCAATTATAGTTTTAATAGAGAAAATGATAAGTGTCCAAATTGGATAGCTTTTTTAAATAGAATTTTTTGTGGAGATCAAGAATTAATAAATTATGTTCAAAAAGCAGTTGGATATTCCCTAACTGGAGATATGTCAGAGCAGTGTCTTTTTATGCTTTGGGGCGGTGGAGCAAATGGTAAATCTACATTTGTTAAAGCACTAGAAGATATTATGGGAAGTTATGCAGCAACAATAAAAGGTGAAACTTTAATGGAGAAGAATGGCCAAGATGGAGCAAGGGGAGATTTAGCAAGACTAACTAATAAAAGAGTTGTTATAGCTTCAGAGCTTCAAGAAGGACAAGTATTTAATGAGCCGTTACTGAAGGTATTAAGTGCAGGAGAAACTCTACCAGTAAGATTTATGTACCAAGAAGAATTCATGTTAAAGCCTAAATTCAAGCTTTGGATTATGACTAATAAGAAGCCTAAAGTTAAAGGTAACGACCATGGAATATGGAGAAGGTGGAGAATGATTCCTTTTAAATATAAATTTACAGAGAAAGAGAAAGATCCTAATTTCTATGAGGAAAAATTAAAGCCTGAATTAGAAGGAATATTATTATGGGCCATTACAGGTTATCAAATGTGGAAGGAACAAGGCTTTGAAGCCCCTAAGGAAGTAATGGAAGCAGTTGAAGATTATAAAATGGATATGGACCAAGTAGCAAGATTTATAGAAGATTGTTGTTTTATTAGAGATGATGCGGAATGTACTGGTTCAGCTATGTATGATGAATATCTTAATTGGTGTATAAATGAAGGAGAAAATTATAAAATGACTAATCACAAACTTGCTAGAGATTTAAAAGAAAAAGGATTCGTTAATAAAAGAGATATGAACGGTAAGAAGTGGATTGGAATTGGAGTTAACTCATTTAAGTAATATGTATATTATATGTACCTTTTATGTAGGTTTAAGATTAAAAGGTACATACCACTTAAAATGGCATTATTACTATATTTATTATATATATATTATTTATTTATGTATATTATGTATATTAAATAAATAAATTATATAAAAATATACATAAAAAATATATATAGACCTTTTTGTTTTTTGAAATATACATAGTAAAAAAATATGCTTTAAATTGAGTTATACCAACGTTTGTAGGGTTTTATGTAATATACATAATAGTACATAAAAATATACATAAATTAATTTTGGAGGGCATATGGAAGATGTAGAATATCTAAAACTTAAATATAACTATTATCTTAAGAGAATTAAAAAAGCTGATAGTTATCTTAGAAATTGTAGTAAAGAAAATTATAAAAAGTATTATCCGAAAGCTATAGATCTAATAAATAAAATAGATGAAATTATAGCAGCACTTAAAAAATTAAATATTGAATTTGATGTAGAAAAGGAATTTGAAATATGAAAATAGATTTTAGACAAGTTTATATAGATAGATTATTTGAAATAGAAAACCAAATTAGAAAAATGAAAAAAACTAATAATTGGACAAACTATGGAAAACTAAAAGAAGAAAAGGAAGCTTTAAGAAAAAAACTAAGGGAGGAATAAGTTTATATGGAAGCTAGAATTGAATTAACTAATTATGAAGATGTTGAGCATTATTTGAAGAACTATACCAAATTAAAAGTTGAGATTCAAAATTTAGAATTAGATATAGAAGAAATTAAAAATTCAATAGAAGGTGTTAAAGCAGTAGGCTATGAAGAAAGAACTGGAGCTACTAATAAATTTAATTCTTCAGTAGAAAATGAAATTATTAATAAGGAAAGAAAAATTGAATTTCTAACAAGAATAAAAAGAAGTAAGCAAAATCAATATCAAAAGATTACTAATATATTATCTATATTGAAAGAAGATGAATATAAAATAATAGAACTAAGATATTTTAAAGAGTTATCATTTAAAGAAATGTCAGTTAGATTAAATTCAAATGATGTTTACTTAATTAATAAGAGAAAGAAAATAATAAATGAAAAGCTGATACCTATGTTTGTAAACTATAAATTATAAATATAAGTTTAAACTTATAAAATACTTAGTTTTTACTTATTGTTTTAGTTAGTTTAAAAGGTTTATTATAGTATCATAGAAACAAAGCACTTAGGAATTAATTAAAGTTCCTGGTGCTTTTTTATTTTGTACGGAAAGGAGCTATTAAAAATGATTAAAACAGTTTGTGAAACTATTTATTATAAGAAACCTAAGGAAAAGTTTAGATTAATTAAGCAGCTAAAATCTAAAGGTGAGATTACTGACTGTAACGGCTTTTTAATAGTTCAATATTATAAAGGGATTAGAGTTTTATAGGGAAGGAGGTGAGAAGATGGGAATAAGCAATAAAGGTGGTAGACCATTAAAGTTTAAAAGTCCAGAAGAATTACAAGCTAAAATTGATGCTTATTATGAATGGGCTAAAGAAAATAAAAAACATATTACTATAACGGGCTTAGCTTGGTTTTTAGATACTAATAGGCAAACATTGCTTAGGTATGAAGAAGATGATAGTGAACTGTTAAAGAGTGTTAGTGAAGATGTGAGACAAGCTTTTCGTGACACGGTAAAAAGGGCTAAAGCTAGAATAGAAATGGAATATGAAGAAAGCTTATATAATAAGAATAGTGCTGTTGGAGCTATATTTACTCTTAAAAATAACTATAATTATGTAGATAAGCAGGAAGTTGCACAGAAAGTAGAGAACATTGAGGTTAAATTAGGTGATTAATATCAATGTATAATATCTGTATAAACTATGTATAAAAGCTTAATTATTGTATTATTATTCATAATAATATGTATAATGTAAAAATATTTAGCGAAGTTGTAAAAGTGAAATAAGGTTAATTATGCTTGAAGTATTGGTATCACTAGCTTTAACGGTAATTAGCATTATCTTTTGTGATTTCGCTAAATTTTGATTTAGCGAAGTTATGTGAGTAAATAGTTTTAATAAATAATAATTAAAATAAGATGTAAAAAGTATTATTAATAATAAAATGATATATAAAGCTTAAATATAAGATAGAAATAAATACAAAACTACAAATAAATTAGGATAGGGGGGTACCCTTCTATTTAGGAACTGACCCATGGTTCACTAATCAAATTTATTTTTTTTCAAAACAAAGGCCAAAAAGAAAGGAGTGGTAAATTTGAAGTTTACTATTTCAAAGAAATGCTTTAATAAATCTTATTTGCCACAACTTGAAAACTATAATAAAAGATACAATATTTATTATGGTGGTGCTGGTTCTGGTAAATCTCATTTTGTAGTGCAGAAAATGATTTACAAATATCTTAAATATCCAGGAAGAAAAGGATTAGTAGTAAGAAAAGTTTCTAATACTTTAAGAGAATCTATTTTTGCTTTATTTAAAAGTGTTCTTGGAGATTGGAAGTTATATGAACAATGTAAAGTTAATAAAACAGATATGACTATTGAGTTACCTAACGGGAGTTCTTTTATTTTTAAAGGTATTGATGATCCTGAAAAAATTAAATCTATAGCAAACATAGATGATATCATCGTCGAGGAAGCAACTGAGGTAGATGAATTTGATTTTGACCAATTGGATTTAAGACTTAGAAGTCAAAATGGTTTATTACAAGTCCATGTCATGTTCAACCCAGTAAGTAAAGCAAATTGGGTTTATAAAAGATGGTTTAAAGATGGATATGATAGTAAAGATACTGTTGTACTTCATACAACTTATGAGGATAATCAATTTTTGCCACAAAGTTATGTTGATGCTCTTTTAAAAATGAAAAAAACTAATCCAGTTTATTTTAGAATTTATGCTTTAGGAGAATTTGCTACTTTAGATAAATTAGTATATACCAATTGGGAAGAAAAATATTTCGATTATAGAGAAGTATTGGCCAATAATAAAAATGCTAAAGCTATATTTGGACTAGACTTTGGATATACCAATGATCCTACTGCATTTGTAGCTTCGATTATTGATAGTGTAGATAAAGTGATTTGGATTTTTGAAGAATTCCAAGAAAAAGGCCTTACTAATAAAGATATAGCAGAAAGAATTATAGATAGAGGTTTCAGAAAAGAAGTTATAACTTGTGATAGTGCAGAACCAAAGTCTATTGATGAATTAAAACTTAATGGCCTTGATAGAGTTCGACCTGCAATAAAAGGCCCTGATTCTATCCTTAATGGAATTCAACTTATACAACAATATAAAATTTATGTTCATCCTAATTGCAAAGAAATAATTGAAGAATTTAAAAATTATACATGGATTAAAGATAAAAAAACTGGTGAGTACATTAATAAACCTATAGATAAATACAACCATGGGCTTGATGCTTTTAGGTATTCTATTTCAACTGAAATAAAAGTTTATATACCTAAAGTTATTTTATTGGATAGAAGATTATTAGGGATTTAGGAGGTGAGAATTTGAATAATGAAATAAAGCAGGATATTTTATTAGGAAAAGTTAGTTTAGATTTTTCTAACCAGGAGCATATAGAATTTTTAAAAGAAGTTTATTTCCTATATACTTCTTTAAGTAAAGTTTATGAAAAAATGTATAAATACTATAGGGGCAAAACAGATGCTATAGAAAATTATAAATTTATTACCGAGAGATCTAATAATAAAGTTAATTTAAATTACATGAAAAAGTTTATTAAAGAAGAAACTTCTTATGCAGTTGGAAAAGAATTAGCTTATGAATCAAATAGTGGGAATGTTAATTTTATAAAAGATATTAATTATACTATTACTCATTGGAAGTCTAATCATAATAGTGATTTAATGAAATATTTGCTTATCTTCTCTGAGATTTATGAACTTTACTATATAAATGATGAAAAAGATTTATGTGCAAAAATAATAAAGCCGACCGAAGGATACGCATTTACTGATGAGTTTGATAATATTATTTTATTTATACATGCATATAAACAAAAATTAACTAACAATACTCTTATAGATGTTTATACTGATAAAAATATATATCATTTCAATGATAAATTTGAAGAGATAATCGAACCAACTAAACACGTATTCGGTAGAGTTCCAGTAAGTCATGGTGAGCTTAGTTTTGAAAAAGAAGATGATACTATATATTCTGATATAAAGGGTTTACAAGATGCTTCAGAAACTAATTTATCAGATATAAGTAATGAAATAAGTGATTTTAGAAATGCTTATCTTAAATTTTTAAATGCACAAATAGCTGAAGATGATATTCAGAAAATGAAGCAACTTGGTATTATTCAATTTTCAAATGAAAAGGGTGATGCTGAATGGCTAATTAAAAATATAAATGATACATTTATTCAAAATACATTAAATACTTTTGAAGATAAGATTTATCAAATTGCTTGTCATATCAATGCTAATGAAAAGATGCAAAGTAATATTTCAAGTTTAGCGTTAAGAGCTAGACTTAATGCTTTGGAGAATAAATGTACATTAAATATAAATTCGCATAAAGATATCATTAAAAGTAGAGTTAAATTTATATGTAAGTATTTAAAAATTAAAGGCAAGGATTATGATCAAAAGGATATAAATATTAAATATACAATTAATATTCCTCAGGATGATTTAATGACTGCCCAAATTCTTGCACAAGTTCCAGAAGGAACTATAAGTAAAGAAACTGGAAGAGCTCAATTTAGTTTTATTCCTAATGCAATAGTTGAAGGAGAAAGAGTAGCTAAAGAACAGAAAGAAGAAATAGATAAACATCCTGATTTACCAGGTGGTGGAGAAGATGAATGACTTTGAGGATTTTGTTAAAAGCTTATTTGAAAATTCTTATTTTAATCTTGAAGAAGTAAATAAGAAAAAAGAAGAAGATAAAAAAGAACTTTTAAATGAAATTGGATGGCTGCTATTAGTATATTTCATTGAAGATGGATTTTTGAAAATTCCAAAATTAACTCAAAATAAACTTTATAATAAATTATCTAAAAAAATATTAGATATGTTTTCAAATGAAACAGAGCAGGAAAGAGCTACAGTAACGGAAATATTAGAAAATACATTACATGAAAGCTCTATTTTTTATGATGTAGAATTCAAAGTTGAATTAAATAAGGATGCTAAGGTAACTGGAGAGTTAATTAATAAAGATGCACAAAAATTCATTAAAAAGAAGTATAAAGGTTCAACTTTCAGTAAAAGAATTTGGGAAAATAATAATGAAATTTCTAAAGAACTTCAAAATGAAATTGAAAAGTTACTAAAGGGAGAAACTTCAGTAAATGAAATTAAGAAAAATATTGAAGAACGATTTGAAACAAGTAAATATAATTCTAAAAGGTTAGTAGATACTGAGGTAGCAAGAGTTCATGATGAAGTTTTTAAGAAATATTGTAAAGATAATGGAATAGAAGAATTAATTTATAAAGCAACATTTTGCAATACTTGTAAAGACTGTAGAAAATATCATAATAAAGTTTTTAAAATATATGAAGCACCACTTTTGCCTCAGCATCCACAATGCAAATGTTATTATTTGCCAAAGACTAATTACACTTAAATAATATACTCGTAAATGAAAATTAATTAATAAAAAAGAAATTTATTAACTTATAAAAATGTATAAATTAAATTTCATGATATAATCATTTTTGTAAAAAGGAGTGATTATATGAATAAAAAGGATGAGATTTATAAAAAAGTTAAAAAAGTCTTAATTAAAATTTCAATAGTAATTGGAATAAGTATATTAATTTTATTATTTTTAGCAGTACCAATTATAATCTTTTTTTTATTAAAAAATGGAGTTGAAAAAGGCGCTGAAGATTCATGGGCAATAGGAGTAGGATTCTATGGAGCTTTATTAGGAGGATTAGGAACTATCATAGCATTTTTAGTAACAAGTTATCAAACAAATAAAATTCAAAAAGAAAATATAGAACAATTTAGTAATGATAAAAGACTTGCTATTAAACCATATTTAGATTTAACTTTGTATCATAAAAATATAAATGTAATTGGTATTATAAATAAGGATAATCCAATAACAATAATAGAAAATTTAATAAATCCTAAAATTTTAGAGTATGTATTAGAGATTAATAACTTAGGATTAGGACCTGCTATAGATGTACAAATTACAAAGATGACTTTAAATAATAAAGATATTATTTTAGATAGCCAAAATAAGTGGCTTAATAGTATTAATGTAAATGCAGAAAAAAAAGTTGGAATATATACATTACAGGCAAATATGCTTTTAAAAGAAAATCAAGATTTGTATGGTAGTAAAAATGAGCTGGAGAAAAAATTTAAATCATCAAAAGAATTATATTTTAGAATTGAATATGGTGATATTTTAGATAATAAATATATAAAGAATGTATACCTAACAATAACCACTGATCCTACTATCTTACATAATAATGAAAATTTATATGAAATAAGCAATTTTATCTTTTCAGTACAGGAAAATAAAAATAAATGTTATGAGAAATTAATAAAAAGAAGCATTTAAATGCTTCTTTTTTTATTACTATTTTTAAGAAAGGAAGATAAATTATGAAAAAAAGTGAATTAATTAAATTATTTGAAAATGTAGCTGATGATGCTGATATTGATGAAACTTTAGCCGGTACAGATTTAGTTAAAGGATTTGTTGCTAATGGATTAACTTTAGATGCATTTAAAAGCAAATTAAAAGAAAAGGAATTTAAAGCCTTTTTAGAAACGGAAGGAGGGAAAGATTTTGAGAAAAGATTAAAAGAATGGAAGAAAGTAAATCTTGAAAAAGAATTAGAACCATTTATCCAGGAGAAATATCCTGATTTAATTACAGATCCAACTCAAAAGAAAATCTTAGAACTTGAAAAGAAGTTAGCTGATGAACAAAAAGCTAATGCAAGAAAAGATTTAATTACAGAAGCTATTAAATATGCTAATGAAAAGAAAATACCTAGCAATTTAGTAGAAAATTTCTTAGGAGAAGATTTAGAAAAGACTAAGGTTAACTTAGATTCTTTTGTAGAATCTATTAATCCATGGGTACAAGAACAAGTCGATGAAAGATTAGGAGCAAGTTCATGGATTCCTGGCGGTAATGGTAATTCAGGAGCAGCTAAAAGTTTAGGAGCACAACTTGCAGAAGAACTAAATAATTCAGGTAAAGCCGAAGGTCCAAATCCTTGGGCTTAATTTTTTATAAGGAGGAATTTATATATGTATTTTAATTCAAAGACACAAGAATTTGATAATGGTGTAGAAATAATGGCTACATATAGAAACAGAGTAACATTTTCATGTACTGTTTCTGATTCAGGAGTTGCAGAAAAAGGTGGTAAAAAAATAGTTCCTAAAGGATCACTTTTAGACAAATCAGGAGTTGTGAAAAATGATGCTACTGTAGTTGGTATATTAGCTGAAGAAGTTGATGTTACTAACGGACCAAAACCAGGAGCTTTAATAGTTGAAGGTTATGTATTAAAAGATAGATTACCAGTTGCCCCTCAAGAACTTGCAATTGGTACATTAAAGAAAATAACATTTAAATAATATATAAGGAAGTGATATAAAATGGCAAGAATAGATGAATTATTCAATACTAAAGAACTTTTAAATTATTATAGAGTAAAGAAACAACCAGCTATGCTAGGAGATACATTATTCCCAGCTAGAAAAATTCAAGATATAAAATTTGATATGATTACTGGAGCGAATGGACTTCCAGTTTCAGCTTCAATTCATGCTTTTGATACTGAAACTGAATTAGCTAGTAGAGAAGTTCTACAAAAAGGTGCTGCTGAATTAGCATTAATTAAAAGAAAAATAGCTATAGGAGAAAGAGAAATTATAGCTATAAATAATCCAAGAATGGATTCAGAACAAAAAGCTCTTGTAATGGAATTATTTAAAGATGGGGATAAGATGGTTAATTCTGTTCAAACAAGGATTGAAGCAATGAGAATGGAATTATTATCTTCAGGTAAGATTAATGTAAAAGAAAATGGGGTATCAATCACATTAGATTATAGTGTTCCTGGTGGTAATAAAAAAACTTTCGATTGGGGTGATCCTGCTACTGCTAAACCACTTGAAGATATAAAAACTTTAGCTGATGCAGTTGAAGATGCTAGTGGTACTAAACCAACTAGAATACTTACTTCTTCTAAAGTATTAAACAAAATTTTAGCTTGTGAATCTGTAAAAAAAGCAATTTTTGGAGTTAACTTTGATAAAATTGCTACTAGAAAAGATTTAAATTCTCTTTTAGAATCAATGGAGCTTCCACAAGTAGCAGTTTACAATGCTAAATATAAAGTTCAAAATGCTAATGGTAAATATACAACTAAGAGATACTTCCCAGAAAACATATTATCTATGTTTGCAGAAAATGCACTAGGTGAAACTATCTATGGATTAACTGCTGAGGAAATAGAATTATTAGGTTCTAATAAGATGGAAGAAGCTAAGATGGTTGGTAATATCTTTGTAGGCGTTGAAAAAGAAGGAGATCCAGTAAGAAGATATACTAAAGCGGTTGCTACTGCATTACCTACTTTAGAAAATGGACTTGAGTTAGGTATAGGTACTATATCTTAATGGAAAGGGGTGCTTTAAGCACTCTTTTTTATTACTGAGGTGATTATATGAATGAAATTATCCAGGATTTATTAATAGATCTCCCAAAGGCTCCAATTAGTAAGTTAGAACTTTTAATTAAAAGAGCTATAAATCAAATTAATAATTATCTAAATAAAAACTTTAGTGAAAGTGATTCTATTAAAAATTTTAAATATGCTATAGAACAAATAGTATTAGATACATATTTGCATCAGCAATCTAAACAATATAAAGATGGAGTTGTAAGAATAACAGAAGGGGAAAGAAGTATTGAATATAAAAGCACTTCTTCTACAGGAAGAGTTATTTTTACAGATGAAGTTAAAGCTATGCTACCAACTCCTTATGTTAGGTTAATGGGATAATGGTTTTATTCCCAAATGCAGCTATAACTATTTATAACAAATTTTATGACAATACTTTAGAAAGAGATTGTTATAAAAGAACTGTTATAGAGAATGTGGATTGGCAAGAAAAACAAGAAGGTAGCATAAAAGAAAAAGGATTGGTACTTGATTCTAGCATTAAAATTTTTATAGATAAACTTGATAATTATATTTCTCCTAAAGCTTTTAGAAGATTAGGACCTGAAGAAAGAAAAAATTATTTTACTTTAGATATAGGTGATTTAATTGTAAAGGGAGATATTGATTTTGAAATAACTGGTCAAAAACCTTTTACAATAAAGAATTTAGAACAAAATTATGATGATGTAGTATGCATTTTGGCAATTTCTAAATTTTCAGAGCATTTTGAAGTGGGGTGTAAGTAGTATTTATGAACGTTCGAATTGAAATAAATAGTACAAAGGATATCTTGGCCAAAAGAAAACTACAAGATGATGGCCCAGCTCAACAACTATTCACTAAAGAATGTGCTCTTTGTTTTAATAATTATGTTCCTTTTAAAAGTGGAACACTTAAAGATTTAGATGTAAAAACAAATGTAGATAATATAGTTTATTATGCTCCTTATGCTCGTAAGCAATATTACGAAAATAAAGGTAATGGAATTGGTGGAGTAAACCGTAATGGCCAAAGGGGCAAGTTATGGGATAAACGGGCTTGGAGTGACCATAGAGATGAAATAATTAATAAAGTCGCAGACTTTGTAGGTGGGAAAAGAGTATGACCGTTATTGAAAGTATAAGAAATTTTATTAAAAAGTGTCCGCATTTAGAAGAATTTGAAGGAGCTATAAGAATAGGAGTTGATTATCTTGATAAAGAAACAACAACTTATTCCATTGAAAAAGTTCCTTCTAATCCAATTATAAAAAAATATGTAGATGGCTCTTGTAAAAAGCAAGAGCTTTTTATTTTTTCAAGCAGAGAGAGTTATGGTCCTGATGTTTTTAACAATCTAGATAATATAAGTTTTTATGAAAAATTTGCAGAGTGGATTGAGGAAATGAACATTAAAGGAGAACTACCTTTGCTTGATAATAAAAAAGAAGCTGAAAAGCTAGAAGTAACCAGTAATGGGTATGCTTTTCAAACTGATGTTGACAAGGCTCAATATCAAATTCAATTAAGATTAATTTATTTAGAAAGGAAGTAGATAGAATGGCAAAATCTATAAGAAATAGAACAGTAGTAGCAGATTATTTAAAAGTTGAAGAAGAATTTGTTTTTATGGGAACTGGTTTTACTGATATAAATGAAAGTCCTAACGCTAAAACAAATAAGAAGCAATATGTAAATGATAAATCTCCAACATCCTCCATAGTTTCATATGAATCTGAATTTCCATATGAAACAGATCAAATACGAGATGAAAAAGCAATAGACTTTATATGTGATATAGGTGAACTTCATAAAACTGGTTCTGAATCGGAAACAGAATACATAAGAGTTGACTTAGATAAGCCAGGTACTGCTGATAATACATTTAGAGCAAGAAAATTTAATGTAGCTGTACAAGTTGATGATTTAAATTCTAAAGATGGTGAAATGACTGCTAAAGGAAAATTATTAACTAGAGGTGATTTAGAAGTAGGAACTTTTAATACACAATCTAAAGAATTTACTAAAGGATTTACTCCTAAAGTAGGATAATGAGGTGATTAATAATGATAAAAATAAATGGCGTTGAATTTGAATATGATTTATATGACCTTGAAGCAGCACAAAAGGTAAAAAGAGAATTAGAGAAAACTGCTTTTGCAATGGAACATCCTCCTAAAAATTTAGATAGGATAAAGTTAATAAGATTTACGGTTAAAACTATAGGCGATTGTTTAAATAATCTATTCGGTAAAGGTGCATCAGATAAAGTTTTTAAAGGAAAGGTTAATATGAGATTAGCAATTAAAGCCTTTAAGGAACTTTCTCTTGGATTAAGAAATGAAGATGCTCAGTTCTTTAAAGATATGGATTCTGAGCTTAAAGAGCTTAAAGAATTTTCTCCAAAAAGAGTAGAGCATAACTATAAAAATAAGAAGAAAAGATAATGTTTAACAATCTTTTAATAGATAGAATGCCTACTAAAGTTAAAATAGGCAAAAACTTCTATGAAATAAACTCAGACTTTAGATTTTCTGTTTTATTTGAATTATTGATGCAAGATGAAGAAATAGAAGATGAAGTTAAAATTCATCAAGCTTTAAAATTATATTTTCCTAAAATACCACCTTTAAAATATATAGAAGAATCTATAAATGCAATAATGTGGTTTTACGGTTGTGGTAACGAAGAAAGTTCAAACCAATATAATAAAAAATCTTATTCATCAGATTTAGAACAAGCTTACTCATTTAAATATGATAATAAGTATATTTTTGATGCTTTTCTAAGCCAATATAAAATTGATTTACAAGAAGTAGAGTATTTACATTGGTGGAAATTTAGAGCTTTATTTGAAGGACTTACAGAGGAAAATACTATAATAAAAATAATGAACTATAGAACAATGGATTTAAATAAAATAGAAGATAAAAATGAAAGAGCATTTTATAAGGAGAAAAAAGAGTTCTTTAAATTACCTAAGAAAATTAGTAAAGCTGATGAAGAATATAAGAATAATATAGAAGAAATGTTAATGAATGGTGGAGTTTTAAATCTTGAAAAATTATAGTATACTTTTCATATAGAAAAATATGTGAAAGAAGGAATTAAAATGGGATTTTTTGATTTAAAAGCCACTTGTTCAGTGTGCAATCATGAAGTTGGATTAAATAGATTTAAAGTGAAAAAATCTAATGCGTGGATTTGTCCTAAATGCTTAAAAAAAGCTGGAGGTACTGCTAATATTAATGTATCTAAAATGACAATAGAGGAAATAAAAGAAATTATTGAAGAAAAACAATCTAATATTGAAAAAAGAAAATCTTTAATTGAAAAAGCTCCATTATCAACAGCTGAGGGGATGTATAAATATTGTTTAGATAATAAATTCGGTTCTGGCTGGAATGAAAAATGGGGAATAAAACATTTTAAGTTAATTGAGGAGAATTTACTTCCAAATGAAGAAGTAAAAATGGCCTTTATAGGTTTACATAATTATATTTCAAGTACAAAGCACGATGGAAACTTTGCATATGCTATAACTAATAAGAGAATAATAATGGCCCAAAAGAAGCAAATAACTGGTGAAAATTTTCAAACAGTATCATTAGACAATATTAATGATATAACATTTAAATCAGGAGTTTTATTAGGAATATTAACTGTAGATACTATAAAGGAAACTTTTAATATTGGACTAGATAAAGGCTCTGCAAAATCTATAAATTCAATGTTGCATAGTGTTATTGATAATATTAAAAATATATCAATAACGCCAGAAATAAAAGAAATATCAGCTAATAATTTCTCTATTGCAGATGAATTGAAAAAATATAAAGAACTTTTAGATTTAGGAGTATTAACACCAGAAGAGTTTGAATTACAAAAAAATAAATTATTGAATAAATAATAAAAATCACTTACTTAATTGTAAGTGATTTTTTATTTTACCCTCAAAGGAGGTGATTACTATAAGTGATGGAACAATAATTATAGATACAAAACTTGATAATAGTGGTGCAGAAAAAGGATTGCGAAATATAAAAAGTGAAGCTGCAAAACTTGCTCATGAATACAAAAAAGCTGGAATGAGCTCAAGTGATGCTTGGAAAAAAGCATGGAGTGAGATAGAGAGAGGTAGTTCTAAAGGCACCAATAAAGTAAAAGCTGACATGAGTTCAATTGCTTCGATTGCAAGAAAAACGGCAACTATATTAGCTGGTGTTTTTATTATAGATAAGATTAAAGATTATACTAGAGAAATTTACAAAGCTGGTATAAGTTATGACGCACTTTCAGAGCAAGCTTTGGTAGCGTGGACTACAATTTTGGGAAGCCATTCCGAAGCTGTAAAAATGATGGAGAAAATAACAGATTATGCCGCAGAAACTCCCTTTAGTAAGATGGGCGTTGATACTATGGCCAAACAATTAGCAAACGCTGATTTTAAAGGCCAAGCGTTATTTGATCAGTTAACTAAGTTCGGTGATATGGGTTCAGCTTTTGGAATACAAGAAGATTCATTAAAAGAAATGGTTCGTCAATATGCACAAGTACAACAAGCTCAAGTAGCATATACAGAAGATTTAAATATTTTACAAGATAGAGGTATTCCCATCTTTAAGGCTCTTGGAGAAGTAATGGGAGTTCCAGTATCTCAAGTTAAAAAATTAGCAAGTGAAGGTAAAGTTACAGCTGAAGTTTATAACAAAGCTATAAATAGTATTGCTGAAAATACTAAAGGTGCAATGGAAGGTCAGTCTAAGACATTCAATGGTATGATGTCAACACTAGAAGATAACTTAAGTATCTTATGGGGTTATTTAGCTCAAGATTGGTTTGAAGGTATAAAAAGTTCTCTAAGTAGTTTTTTGCCTAAATTCGAAGAATTTGTTAAGTTAGTTGGCACAGATGGATTAAGTGGAGCTGTAAGTAAAACCATTCCTGAACTTAGTCCATTAGTTGAAATGTTGAGTAATTTAGGGAATATAATGCATACTGTTGTTATTCCAGCATTATTTAAATTTGGATTATGGTGTTCTCAACACATAAATATAATTGCTGCATTGGTAATTACTTTAGGAACTTTAAATCTAGTTATAAAAGGAGTATTAGCTGCTGAAAGAATAATATTATTTATACAATCATTTAAAAAAGCAATTATAGCTATTAAAGAGTTTGAAATACTAACAAAATTAGCAACAGCAGCACAGTGGTTATTTAATGCTGCTTTAAGTGCCAATCCAATTGGACTTGTAATAATAGGGTTAGTTGCTTTGATAGCTGGACTTGTATATCTATGGAATACTTCTGAAGGTTTCAGAAATTTTTGGATAAATGCATGGGAATCTATAAAAAACACTTGTAGTATAGCTATAGATGGAATTTCAAAATTTTTTACTGATACAATACCTAGTGCTTTTGATAATTTAATTAACTCAGCAAAAGCTACTAAGGATTTCTTCGTTAACGGTTTTGAATACATTAAAAATTCAATAGCTCAATTCGGAAGTGAATTAGTTACAAAGTTTAAAAATTGGTTAGATGAAGTATGGATATTATTTACCCAAACTATTCCTAGTTGGATTCAAAGTATAGTTGATTGGTTCTCAGAACTTCCACATCACATAGGATATGCTTTAAGTTATGTATTTATAAAGCTTGTAATGTTTGGTGTCCAAGTTATAGACTTTTTTGCTAATACGGTACCTACATGGATTGATGCAATAATAAATTGGTTTTCTGAATTACCAGGAAAGATATGGACTTGGTTAGTAGATTCCTTAAATAAAGTAAAAGCTTGGGGCCTTGAAATGGGAGCTAAAGCTACTCAAATAGCTAGTGAATTCTTAGTTAATACTGGTACATGGCTTTCTCAATTACCAGGTCGAATTTGGACTTATTTAACGGATTCTTTTAACAAAGTAAAACAATGGGGCTTCGACATGGGCGTAAAAGCTGGTCAAATAGCAGCAGAGTTTTTGAATAATACAATAGATTATTTTTCAAAGTTACCAGGTCGAATTTGGACTTGGCTAAGTGATACTGTTTCCAAAGTTAGAACTTGGGGAGGAGATTTATGGAATGCTGGTGTAAATTCCGCTAAACAGTTAGTTGATTCTGTAGTTAATACAGTAGAAGCTATACCTGGTAAAATGGTTGATATAGGAAAGCGTATAGTAGAAGGAATTTGGCAAGGTATTATTAACGCTAAAAACTGGTTCATGGATCAAGTACATGGATTCTTTAGTGGTATTGTTGATGGTGCTAAGGCAGCACTTGGAATTCATTCACCATCTCGTGTAATGAGAGATCAAGTTGGTAAATGGATTATGCCTGGTGTAGAAGTTGGTATGGATAAAACAATGCCAGACTTACAAAGCAATATGAAAGAAAAGCTATTAAATTTAACTAGAGAAATGAAAGCTAAGGTTGCTTATGAATCACAAAGTTTAGGAGCTACAGTTGTTTCAAGAAGTTCAAATGAAATTATTAATAAAAATAGTAATGATTCTGAAAATAATCCAAGAAAATTTATTTTAAATATTGAAAATAAAAATTACTTAGATGGTGAAGAATTAGCAGGTCATACAACACAAAAAGTTATAGAAAATATAGGTGAAAGTCAAGATAGTTACACAATAAGTACAGGAGGTGAGTTTAGCTTTGCATAGACCAGTATCTTTTAATTTTAATAATAAAAATTCTTGGTATGGCTTTAAAATAAAGATTTTAGATAAAATTATAATTCCATTCCCACAGAAAAAGCAATCTACCATAAAAATACCAGGTGGAGAAGATCAAGTTGAAGTAGAAGGGGGCTATGAAGATATAACTATTCCTGTAAAAATTGATATTCTTGATAAAAAAATGATTAAAACTAAATATAGAGAGATTAAAAGATGGTTGTCTATTATAGAAGATGACCATCTTATTTTTTCAGATGATTTAGATTTTTTTTATAAAGTAAAGATGATAGATCTTAAAGAATTTGAAACACAATTTCAAATCTCTGGAGTTGCTACAATTAATTTTATTTGTTCCCCTTACCTTTACTTAGTTAATGGCGAATGCGAAATTGATTTTGAAAATAATCTTTTTAATGAATTCCCACTTAGTGCAGAACCAGTTTATAGAATCGTTGGCAATGGAACCATTAAATTAAATATAAATTCAAAGGTAGTAACTATTGATTTAGCAGATGAAATAATTATAGATATTCCTAGAAAATTAACTTTAAGAAATGGGAAAATCGAAGGCAAAAGAAAAAAAGGGAAATGGGAAGATTTAGAACTTATTCCTGGAGATAATAATTTAAGTTATGAATTAACTCCTGGAACTACATTAGAATCTTTTACCATGATTCCTAATTGGAGGACTTTATAGGTATGAGTATTGAATATTACAGTGGAGATAATAACAATTATGAATTTGACGGTGATGTTACTTTAAAACCTAATAAAGCAACTTTTAAAATATCTCTTAATGGTATATGTGAAATAGAGATAGACCACCCCTACGATAAAGAAGGCAGATGGAAATTAATAAACGGAAATGGAGTTATAAAAGCTCCTACACCTTACTCTGAAGGACAGTTATTTCCAATTTACAATATAGATAAAACTATGTTAACTACTGGCCTTAAAATTAAGGCAAGACATATTTTCTTTGATTTATATTATTCTACTACAGAAGACATAAGAGCAGTTAATTGCAATTGTCAAAGAGCTTTAAATATCTTATTAGCTGATACTAAATTTAATGGCCACTCTGATATTAAGAAGATTAATACTTGTTATTTTGTTAAGCAAAACAGAATTGAAGCTATAAATGGAAATAACAGAGATAATAGTATTATAAATAGATGGGGTGGAGAGATATTCCTAGATAATTTCGATGTTTATGTAAATAAACGTATTGGAGAAGATAAAGGCCTTGAAATTCTGTATGGAACCAATATGGTTGATTTAGGACTTAAGGAAAATAGAAAAGATATAGTTACTAGGATTAAACCAGTTGCCTTTAACGGTAGGAGACTTCCAGAACTTTTTATAGATAGTCCTTTAATTAATAAATATAGAATTATATATGAAAAGTATATCGAGTTTAATAACCTAAAATTTAAAGGAGATCTACAAAATGAAACTGAAGAAAATGACGATGGAAGCATAGTCTTTGAAACTGAAGAAGAACTTTATAATGCATTAAGAGAAGAATGCAGAAAGCTTTTTGAAGGTGGATTAGATAAACCTACTATAACAGGAAACGTTAAAGTAGCTGCATTATCTAATACAGAAAAATATAAATATATTGAAAATTTAGTTGATATAGGGCTAGGTGATACTCTTATAGCTAATCATACTGATTTAGATGTTAATATTAGAGTTCGTTGTATAGGCTATGAATGGGATATTTTAAAAGAAAAATACATTAATGTAAGCATAGGCGAAGTAGTAAAAAATTATTTTCAAAATCAAAGTGATACTACTCAAAAAGTTAATGCAATTTTAAACAAAAATGGTTCAGTTAAAAGTGAAGAACTATCAGGAATAATTCATGCTACTAAAGCTCAATTTAAAGCCATGAGAGACGCTTCACAACCACAACACGTCTTAGCTATGCTATTTGAAGATAGAATAAAAGGTTCTAAAACCTATGGGGCTTGTGCTATAGGTTCAATGGGCTTAATGATAGCTAGTAAAAGGTTACCTGATGATAGTGATTGGGATTGGAATACTTTTATTGGCGGTGGATTTGCTATGGCAGATTGGTTAATAGGAAAGTTGAGAACAGTTCTAATAGAAAATATGGATGGTAGTTTCCAAATGGATTTAAATAAACCAGGCGGAATGATATTTAGAAACAATGGTAAAGATGCTATAAAGATAGAGAGAAACATGATTCAGTTATTTAACTGGAAAATAGCAGGACAATATATAGGAGGATTAATGTCATTGATTCGAGGGGATGATGGTAATAAACCAATTATAGGTTTAGCAAATGCTGTTTGTTCAGCATTAACTCTCGGATATGAAGAAAAAGATTCTACTAGCGTACCATCGTATTTAGAACTTGATAAATATAATGTTTTAGAAGATAAAGGCGGTAAACCTATCCGAGTAAAAGAAGAAATAGATTTTAAAGGTAATAAAGTTTATAACATAGATATTAGGTCAGATAATGGAGAAAATAATCTTTATGTTGGAGACCATTATGTAAATATTACAACTAAAAACAATGAAATTGTAGTATCAAATGATGGTATTAGAATGGGGAAAGATAAATCTTTATATTATGATGCTAGAACTGGAGAATTGAGATGCAATGATATAGTGTTAAATGGTGTTATTAAAAATACAAGTGGGAATACTGTATTTGATCCTAACGCTCCAATTGGCGGAGGAGCTGATGGAGATTGGCAAAATGGTGTAATGAGTTCTAATTGCTTTAGATACCTAAAAGGTTATGAGGGTTTAGGAAGATATGAATATCGAGATAGTGGTGGTGTTCTTACAATTGGTTATGGGGTAACTCATAGCGAACCCGATATATACGCTAAATTAAAGGCTAATGAACCAGTTCCAGAAGAATTAGCAGCCAAAGAAAGTTATACATTAAAAATTAATAGATATGGTAAACCTATAGTAAATAAAGTTAAAGCTTTAGGTTGCACAACTCAACAGCAATTTGATGCTTTAGTAGATTTAGCTTTTAATGCAGGAACTGGTGTTATAGGTGCTAATAATAGTCTTATGAATGCTATAAGACGAAATCCAACTGATGAAGCTTATATAAGACCTATATGGGAAAATTTCTATATACATGATGATGCAGGGAATAGGTTAGAAGGTTTAAGACTTAGAAGAATTGCAGAAGCAAATATATATTTCCAAGGTCGTTATGAAAAAAGACAAATTCCTATACTAGGTAGAAATGGGAATCCAACTGGAAGTGTTGTTACAGAAAACAATGGAGATGGATGGTTACCACCTCGAATAGATTCTACTGGTAATTTTAAAACAGTAAATAATGCTTATGGTAACGGATGGATTATTCCCGTTACTGGTGGACAAGTAACTGCACTCTTTGGACATTATCCTAGTGGTGCTCCACATTCAGGCACAGATTTTGGAGTACCTATAGGAACGCCAGTAAGAGCTAGTAAAAGTGGAACTGTTATTAAGAAAGCCGAATTAGATTATAGTTATGGATATCATTTATTTATAGATCATGGCGATGGTTTAGTTACCATCTACGCTCATAATAGTAAGCTGCTTGTAAGTGAAGGGCAACACGTTACAGCAGGACAGATTATAGCTAAGAGTGGAAATACTGGAAATTCAACTGGACCACATAGCCATATAGAGCTTAGATATAATGGTACTCCAGTTAATTTTGCACCAAGCTTAAGAATTGGAGATACAGTATAAGAGAGTAGATTAATTTCTACTCTCTTTTATTTAGAAAGGAGGGTATTATGCAAGATATACAACATATAGAACCTAAAAAAGTATATATAAATAGGGATGAATTGATTGAGGTAGAAGCAATAGAGCATGATATTAAGACACGCTTTATTGACTTTAAGTTTATATCAATTAATAAAGTTTTAGATATAAGTCATTCTTTAGTTGAAATATATGCTTTAAATCAAAAGGGAAATGAGATTTTTAATAATTTAAATATAATAGATGGACCTAAAGGATTAGCAAGGTTGGAATTAACAGATGCTTTATTAGTGCCAGGGACTACAGAATATATGTTGAAAATAAGAGCAGAAAACGGTGGTATTCTTAGTTCTAATAAATTTAATTTAATAGTTCATCCTGATTTAATGGTAGGTAATGCTATTGAAGGAAGTAATGAATATACAGCACTAGATGAAGCTTTAAAGACAATTGGAAATATAAATGCTACTGAAGTAAGAAGTAAAGAAAATGCTTCTAACATAGTTAAAATAACAGAAAAATTAGATTATACAAGCGAAAGAATGCAAGATAATACAGAAACTATTATTTACAATCTTAAAAATAAAGAGGGAAGCTATGGGGATTGTATAGTAATAAAAAGCGACGATGGAACTTTTAGTATGATTGATTGCTTTATGGAAGAAAATTATCAAGTGCAAATTCAACAACTAGATAAAATTGGATTAACAAAGTTAAAATATCTTTTTATAACTCATGATCACTCTGACCATATTGGAAATGCTCCAAAGATTATAGAAAAATATAGACCTGATTTTATCGTTTATAAAGATGGTATAGATTATTCAAGATTGCCAAGCGTAGAGCAAGAATGGGACACTAAAGGTTACCATGACAGAATGTTAGCAGCAGCAGATAAATTCAATGTGCAAAAGATAGTTGCTAATGACCAACAGTTTAAGATAGGGGAAAATGACTATATAGAAGCTTTTGCAAGTAAATTCTATGACTATACTAATGAAAATAGTATGAGTGTTAATTATCTTCTAGTATCTCATGGAACTAAAAGCCTATTTCCTGGCGATAGCACAACAGCTACTGAAACACATCTGCAGAATAGAATAGGTAAAATTGATTTATACAAATTAAGTCATCACGGAGCCGACGGTGGAAATAGTGATAAAAGATTTGAAGAATTACAAGCTAGGTATTGTTTAATAGATAGATTAGATGTTTATAAGAAAGACATTATAAAAAACTTTGCTTTAAAATGTCTAAAATATGGCGGTAAAGTTTATTCAAATGATAATAACGATATGACAGTATTTAAAATAGCAAGGGGTGCTATTTATCCATGTTGTCATGAATATAAATTACCACTTCAATTCCTTGATTACTATAGTGGAAAATACAAAATGACTAATGAAGCTGGGGGAATTGCAACCAAAGGAATATATCCTTATAAGAGTGATTTCTATTTCGTAAAAGATGATGGATTTATTGCTAAAAATGAGTGGATAAAACATGATGGGATTGATTATCACGCAAGTTCTTCAGGTGCCTTAGATAGAAATTGCTTTATTCAAGGCACTTTTAACGAAAAGCCATGCTATTATTGGATAGATGAAAATTGCAAAATGGTTATAGAGCCTAAACTTATTTATTATAACAATAATACTTATTTAATTAAGTCTAATACATTAATGGCAGAAGAAGAGTTTTATGAATACCAGGCTAACTATTATTATGCTGGTAAAGGTGGAGCATTAAAGAAGAATGAATGGCTTTATAAAGATTCTAACTACTATTGGCTAAAATTTGATGGAGTAATGGCTAGTGAGGAAACTTTATTTATTGAAGGTAAATGGTATGACTTTAATGGAAGTGGAGTATGTACTAATCCAGAGGGAAGGGACACTAAAGCAAAATAGAAAGGAGAGTGAACTATGAGTGAAATAGGACTAAATATTAATGTTGATTCTTATAATAACGAAGGAATAAAAACAATAAAAGGCAATAATAATGCAGAAATCTATAAACTATATATCTTAAAGAATAAAAGAAGATTAAGTTTAGTAGGTAAGACTGTTAAACTTGGCTATGTAATGGCTGGGACAACAAATGGAGATGTAATAGAAAATTTAAACATTACAAATGCAGAGCAAGGAGAAATAACATTCCCAATAACTAATAGAATATCTAAACAAGATGGTGTCTATTCTTGCCAGCTTGCAATTTTAGGAGAAGGAGATTTTCTAGAACATACAGCTACATTCACTTTAACAGTAGAAAATAATATTTTTAGTGATATTACTAAAGCAATAGCAGATAGTAAAGACTTTACTTATTTAGAAAATATACTAGATAAAGCTAGTAAGTTAAGTGAAAAGTTAAAAGAAAATACTGCTACTGCTACTAATGCAAATAGTAATTTAGAATCTAATATAACAGAAGCTAATAATATTAATTCTAAGCTCTTAGAAAATACTGCTACTGCTACTTCTTTAAATAAAAATTTAGAATCTAACATAGATCTAGCTAAAGAAGTTAAAGAAACTATAAAAGATTTAGATACTAAGAATACAGAAGCTACAGAGAAAATAGAAGAATTAACAAACTTAAATAATAAGGCAGAAGAGTTATCCAATAACATCAATCAAGCTTTACCAATAAATGCAGAACTCATTAAGAATACTGAATCAGCTAAAGTCGCTAACACAAACCTTGCAGCAGCTAACCAAGAAGCTATATCTAAAAATACAGAACTTCAAGCTTCTTTGGAAAAGACTAAAGAATTCATAGACGGGTTAGATGGAAGCCAAAACATTCCCCAACTTAGACTAGATGTAACTGAGCTACAGAATGGACTTAAAAGTAATCAAGCTTTAAGTTATGAAGGGAGTTCTATAAGTGCAAATGACACACTAGAAGGTAGAACAGAAGGTATGAGGATTGGTGGTAGGACTTTAGTTAATTTAGAACCAAGTAAAAATATAGCAATGAATATAGGCTCATGGAATACATTTACGAATGGTTCAGTATCTATGTATAAACCTAACACTAAGTATACAGTTATAGTTATTGTAGAAGATAACAAATTAAATGGAGAAGTTCAATTTATCGGTGATGACAATAATGTACAGACTGTTTTTAAAACTGGAATAAATTTAAAAATAGCTAGTGGAAGTACTGGCGTTTTTTCTAAAACTTATACAACTAAGGACGATTTAAGCAATTGTGTACGTGTTGGTTACTGGGTTCATAATCCTAATTCAATAACTGGTACTTTAAGATACTCAATGTTAATTCTTGAAGGTGATTGGACTAACAAAGAAATACCAGAATATTTTCAAGGAATAAAAAGCTTTGGAGAATCAGAACAAGAAGGAGATAAATATAAAATTAGTATTTTAAGTAATGGTAAAAACTTATTAAAAACACCAACAACTGATATTACTAAGAAGCAGGGTAATATTGATATAACTTTAACAAAAAGTGGTGAATTTATTGTAAACGGGTCTAATTCAACTACTGGTGGTGGTAGGCATTTGTTTATGAATGATTATAACTACAAAGTTAAAAAAGGAAAATCATATACACTTAGTTACGAACGTGTTGGCGGAACATCAGACGACCCAAACTCACCTATTTTACTTTTCTCTAACATTGATAACTTTAATGAAATACCAGTAAGTACTAATACTTCATCTAACAAAAAAAGTGTTACATTTGAAGCTAATAAAGATATGACCCTATTTTGTGGTGTCAATGTTGCTATTGGTAAATCTTATAATAATTATAAAATTAAAATACTATTAGAGGAAGGTAATAATGCCACTCAATACGAAACTTATAAGGAAAATAAAAAAGATGTTTTAATCAAAGAGCCACTACGTGAAAGTGATATTATGTATGAGGACAATGGAAAAGTTAAGGTTTATAGACCAACTAAACAGTACACTTTTACTGGCAATGAAACATCTATTGTAAAATGGGTAACTGTTACAGATGAAAGCTTTATTGGTTTCTGTATTACTAATGACGATATACCAAACCTAACAAGTAACAGAAGTTTGGTAGTATGCAACAACTTTCCTAGTACAGATGGTGTTTTTAATAAAAGAAATATGTATATAGCGGGGAATAGAGCAAATATATGTATAGAAAAAAGTGCTTTAGCTACACCAGACATTGAAGGTTTTAGAGCTTGGCTAAAAGCTAATCCAACTACAATAGTTTATCAACTCGCTACACCAACTGTAGAGATTGTAGAAAATTGTGTAGATATAGATCTAGATACATTTGGAGAAAAAACATACTTTAATATATTAAATAGTTTACCAGGAACTTTAGATTTCAAAGTCCCTTCAAATTTAGGCTCTGTAGTTCAAAACATGGCTAAAGAAGTTAATAATATCTGGGATGTTATTAATAATTTATTAGTACCAAGCATAGTAAAAGCTAATGGAAATATTGCTATGATTAAATTAAATAATAATTTAAAATGAAAGGATAATTAATTATGATGTATGAATTATGTAAAAGACAAATAGAAAATGGATGTAAAACAGAAAAAGAAAGAGAGGAAATGAAGCAATTTTTAGGCTGCTTCATGATGACACATGAAATAACACCTGAACAATATATGGAGTTATCTAATATGTTAAAACCAGTTGCAGTAGTAATTCCATCAATGGAGCATTAAACAAGTCAGTAGTTACTGAAGAAAAACATACAGAAGTAGAAATACAAGCTTAATAAAATAATAGAGAAATATGATAAGACTAGAGATAGTCTTTTTTATTTCTCTAAATTAAGAAAGAGAGAAAAAGATGGAGAAAGAAATAATTACTCAAATAGCAACTAATGGAGCATTTGCAGCACTCTTTATTTGGCTATTATATGATACAAGAAAAGAAGCAAGAGAAAGAGAAAATAAACTTAACAATTTAATAGATAAACTAGCTGATAAATTTAATTTAGTAGAAGACCTTAAAGAAGATATAGAAGATATAAAAAATCATATATTTAAAGAAAAATAAGAAAGAAGGAATGTAAAATGGAAAAGATAATAGAACCAATATTAACAGCTTTAACTTTAGGAATAGTTGGAGTTATTTTAGCTATTATTAAAAGTGTTGGAGATGTTACTATTCAATACATAGCTAAGAAAAAGGAAATGGTAGAACAAAAATTAAAGCTAGATAAGCATGAAGAAGAAATTAAAACAGCTAAACAAATATGGAATATCGTTGAGGAGAAATATCGTATAACAGATAATATAAAAGATTTAGCAAAATCAAAAGCAGATTATTTCGATAAATTACTTTTAGAAAAAATACCATACTTAACTGAAGAACAAGTAAAGATGTTACGCCAAGCCATAGCTGGAGAAGTTAATAAAGGTAAAAAACAATTATTTGAAGATAGTTTAAAACAACAAGCTACACAATTAGTAAAAGAAAATGAGAAATTAAAATTATTAAATGTAGAAACAGAAAATAAATTAGCTGCAGTAAAAAGCTTAAATGAGAGCCTATAATTAGGTTCTCTTTTTTATAAAAAATAAAAGTAAAGGAATGACGGAAATGACTAAAGATAAAAACGGTAAAATGATGAAACCACCAATAACAAGAATGGGAGGAAAATCAAAGCTAAGAAAAACAATAATAGAAAATATTCCAGAACACACTTGTTACATAGAATTATTTTTTGGAGCTGGATGGGTTTACTTTGGGAAAGAGCCTTCAAAAGTTGAGGTGATTAACGATGTAGATAAAGAGCTTATTAATTTATTTAAAATGATTAAATACCATGCTCCTGAAATTGAAAGAATGTTAGAGTATGAATTTTCAGGAAGAGA
>OIFS01000083.1_pt1 | contig 68591 bp, 65 predicted proteins | sample 1582131 | NCBI WGS metagenome assembly OIFS01 (sample SAMN07501065, study PRJEB24779) | human gut metagenome | isolation source: stool | host: human infant | place: USA: Pittsburgh, PA | reverse complement strand
GATACTAATAGATCGAGGGCTTGACCAAATATAGTAAATTAAATATGTGCAATTTTGAAAGAACAAAAACTTTCAAAAATATGTTGACAAATTATTAGAGATTTGATAACATATACATGTCATCTGGTGATGATGCTCTTTAGGGTAACACCCGTTTTCCATTCCGAACACGAAGGTTAAGCCTATTGAGGCCGATGGTACTGCACGGGAGACTGTGTGGGAGAGTAGGTGGTTGCCAGGTAATATGGATCTTTAGCTCAGTTGGTTAGAGCAACCGGCTCATAACCGGTAGGTCCGGGGTTCGAGTCCCTGAAGGTCCACCATTTTTGGGGGTATAGCTCAGTTGGGAGAGCACCTGCCTTGCACGCAGGGGGTCAGGAGTTCGAATCTCCTTACCTCCACCAGAAACTCTAAACAAATGTTTAGAGTTTTTTTATTTTTCTTAAATATATTCAAATCTAAAATAAATCTATTGATTTAACTAATCTTAAAAGTTTTCCACAAAATTTTAAAAAGAATAACAAGTTATCCACACAAAACAAAAAGTTATCTACATATAGGGAGTATTTAGTGGATAAATATTTTAACGGAAAGATAATATATAATAATTATCTTTATATGGTATAATTTACAGTATTAATATCTTTAATGAGAATAGAAGGTGAATACCTAAAGATGTCGTATAGAATAAAGCAATTTTTATGGGCTATTTCTGCAAATTTTAAAGAGTTAGATTATAGTTATGTAAGATCAATCTTAAATGATTATGAGTTTAGCTTATTTAAGAGATTGAAAAAAGGAGAACAGTTACATTCTATAAAGGTTTCTAAAGATTGTGTTAATTTAGCTAAGAGTAAAGGAATAAATTCAGAGAGTGAATTAAGAAACTTTTCTAAGCTAGGATTATTACATGACATAGGAAAATTATATTATCCTTTAAATATAATGACAAAGTCATTTTTAGTGTTAGGTAAAAAAATATCTAAAAATAGAATAAGTAAATTTCAAAATATAAAACCAATATATATTTATTATAATCATGGTGATAAGGCATTTGATTATCTAAGGGAAGATGATTATGATAAGGAGTTTGTAGAAGCTATTAGAGGACATCACTCTATTAAATCTAATGAAAACATATTGTTATGTATATTAAAAGAAGCTGATGATATGAATTAATTTTAAGAATAGGTGCATAGTTTTTTAATAAGTTTTATTAAAGCTAATATTCAGTATAAATCATGAGGAAAATAAATTAAACAAGTGATAATAACTTAGTTTTATAATTGTTAGTCAGTATAAATTATTTTGAAATAATTTTATAGAGGTAAATAATTTATTCTAATTTCAATTATAAGAATAATACTTCATATAAATATAAGGATAATATTTTTTGGATTTTAGTTTTAGTGAAGTTTTATTTTATATATATGAAATGTCAAAATTTAAGGAGGGGAAGTTTTGAAAAATAAGATACTTAATACAGTTCTTATTAGTATCTTACTTCTAGTTGTAGTTTTTTTCGTTTCAACTAATTTTATTATTAATGTTCAATGGTTTAAGGAAGTAGGATATTTAAATGTATTTTTTACTAAGCTTATAGCTATATGTAAGTTATTTGTACCTATATTTATTTTATATTTTTGTGTAATAGCTATATATTTATTTACTTTGAGAAAAAGTATTAGAAGCTTGGTAGGTGATACTAAGTTTAAGTCAGTTAAAAAGTACTTTTTATTATCAAATTTAGTAATATCAATATTAGGAGCTGGAGCTACTGCCACAACTCAGTGGTATAAAATTCTTCAATTTACTAATGCAGTTCCTTTTGGAGAAGTAGATCCTATTTTTAATAAGGATATATCTTTTTATGTTTTTAAATTACCTTTAGTACAGTCTCTTTTTAGTACAGCTATTTCCCTAATAATTATTTTAGTTCTTATAACAGTTATTATATATTTAGCTTTAGGATTTAAAGATAAAATTTATCAAAACAAGGATAATGTTATAAATATAAATAGTAAAACTTATGGAATAAGAAAGTTTGCAGGAAAGCAATTAGCAGTTTTGGCTTCAGTATTATCACTGCTTATAGGGTGTAGCTATTTACTAAAGTCATATAATTTAGTTTATAGCACTAGAGGGGTATCCTATGGTGCTGGCTATACAGATGTTAAAATAACAATGATATTTTATAAGGTTATAGCTGTAGCTTGTGTAATATCTTCAATAGTAGTTTTTATTTCAATTTTAAAGCTTAAATTTAGACCTATTATAATATCAATTGCATCAATTGCTGTACTTATTGTTTTAGAGCCTGTAGTAGCTGTTTTTACTCAACAGTTTGTAGTTAAACCAAATGAAATGGAACTTGAAAAACCTTATATTTCATATAGTATTGATGCTACTAAAAAGGCTTTTAATATTGATGAGATTGAAGTTAAAGAAATGGAACCAAACGAAAATATAACTAGTGAAAAATTAGAAGATAATAAAGATATCATTGAAAACCTAAAGGTTAATTCAACAGGACCTTTATTAAGTTTTTATCAGCAAGTTCAACTTATAAAAAATTATTATGAATTTAATGATGCTGATACAGATAGATATAATATAAATGGTAAATATACTCAAGTATTTGTATCTCCAAGGGAAATAAACAGAGAAGCTATGACAACATGGCAAAATAAGCATCTTAGATATACCCATGGGTATGGTTTAGCTATGAGTAGGGTTAATAGTGTAACAGAATTTGGACAACCTGACTTTGTTATGAAAGATATACCAACAGTAAATACAACAGATATTAATCTTGAAAATCCAAGAATTTATTTTGGAGAAAGTGATAATGATTATGTTATTGTAAATACTGAAGGGGGAGAGTTTGACTATCCAACAGGAGATACAGAAAATACATTTAACTATAATGGAACTGGTGGATTAAAGATGACACCTTTTAATAGAGTGTTATTTAGTATTTATGAAAGAAATCCTAAAATATTAATGTCTAGTTCCATAACTTCAGAAAGTAGAATAATTCTTAATCGTAATATAGTTAAGAGGGTTCAAGAAATAGCTCCGTTTTTAACTTATGATAGTGATCCATATATAGTAGTTCATGATGGAAGATTGGTTTGGATGATGGATGCATATACATCAACAGATAAGTACCCATTTTCAGAGCCTCATGAAGGAGTAAACTATATAAGGAATTCAGTTAAGGTTGTGGTTGATGCTTTTAATGGAAATGTAGATTTTTATGTAACAGATGAGAATGATCCTATAATTAATTGTTATTTAAAAATATATAAAGGTTTATTTAAGCCTTTATCAGAAATGCCAGAGGATTTAAAGGAGCATTTTAGATATCCTCAAGACTTATTTGAATTACAAAGTAAGGTATTAACAAAATATCATGTAGATGATCCTATTAAACTATTTACTGAGGAAGATTTATGGGATAGATCACTAGAGGTTGTTAAGCATGGAGGAGAGAACCTAAGTCAAGGAGATGAAGGTAAGGAAGAATCTATTCTTAATAAGGCAAAAGAAAATAAAAACAATGAAGCTGAAAATGAAGGCCTTTATCTTATGACGAAATTACCAGATGAAGAAAATGTTGAAATGATGCTTCTAGATTATTTTAATATGAGAGGCAAACAAAGTATGGTAGCACTTTTAGGAGCTAGAATGGATGGAGATAACTATGGAGAACTAGTTATGTATAAATTCCCTCCTCAAAGAACTATATATAGTCCAATTTTATTTAAGAATAGAATACAACAGGATCCTAACATTTCTAAGGAAATAAGTCTTTGGGCTGGGAAAGGATCAGAGGTTATATATGGTGATATAATTATTGTTCCTATAGAAGATTCGTTACTATATTTAAATACAATTTATTTAAAGGCAAATTCAGAAAATAGTATGCCTGAAATGAAAAGAGTAATTCTTTCTAATGGAGATAAAATAGTTATAGAAGAAAATATAGAAAAGGCACTTTTAAAGCTATTTAATTATAATTCATCTGAAGAGAATAAAAACTCAAATAAGGATGAAACTCCAAAGACTGAAACAACTTCAGATAAGAGTGGAGTAAAGGAAGCTGCTGATTTATTTAATAAAGCTATAGATGCTCAAAAAAATGGTGACTGGGCAACTTATGGAGAGTTTATAAATAAATTAGGAGATGTTTTAAACAAAATGTCACAAGAGTAAATTAATTATTAGTTCTTAAAAAATAACTAAGGACTAGTTAAATTTCATATTGTAATTTATATAAAATAAATTTGAGTATTTTAAGTGGATTTTTCTAATTTTAATTTATTAAGATTTTATAGAAATTTACTTGAATACTCTTTTTTTATATTGCTATAATTTTAGGAATGGTTACAATAGTATATATATTTTATGATATAATTTTTAGTGGAATATATCTAAGAGCTAGGGGTGAAACATATGGATTATGATGTGTTGATATTAGGTGGAGGAATCATAGGATGCTCTGTTGCATATGAGTTATCAAAGTATAACTTAAATATAGCTCTTATAGAGAAGGATTTTGATATTGCAGATGATGTTTCCTTTGTTAATACAGCAATTGTATATGACGGTTCTGAATGTAAGGACAATTTAATGAGTTACTTAGAGAATATGGGAAACATGATGTTACCTGAAATAACTAAAAAATTAAATGTTCCATTTAAGAGGGTAGGACATTTAACTATAGCTGATAATGATGAAACAGTTAGAATAATTGAAGAGAACTATAAGAGAGCTAAATCAAGAGGAATAAATAATATTTATTTAATTGATGAAAAAAGAGCAAGAGAAATAGAACCTAATTATAAAGGTGAAATAAAGAAAGCTATGTATTCAGAAAATATAGCTGTTACAAGTCCATATGATTTAGCTATAGGATTTGCTGAAATAGCTTATGATAATGGAGTAAGCTTTAGATTAGAGGAAATAGTTTTAGATATTCAAAGCATAGCTAAAGGCTTTAAAGTAACTACGAATAAGAATAAATTTACTTGTAGATTTGTTATAAATACAACTCCAGGTGAACATTATACTATAGATCAAGATAAGGATTATGAACAAAAAAATGCTTTAAAAACATATTACCTATTATTAAATGATGAAATAAAAGAGAAAACATCAAATATAGTTGTTAAATTAAAAAATGAAGAGGAGTTTATAATTCAAAAGAATACTGTTAATGGGGATACTTTAATAGGTATAAACTCAAATAATTCATTAGGATTTATGAAGTCATTAAAAATAGCTAAAGAAATGATAAATAGCATTAGTAGAAAACATGTTAAGGATATTTTCTATGATAATCACAATCAGGATAGACTGATTATAGATGATAGTAGAAAAAATAAAGGATATATAAAGGTTATGGGTAATCACTATGGAGAGGTTACTATAGCCCCAGCTGTATCTAAGATAATATGTGATGAGATAATAGATAAATTAAATTGCAGTTTAAATAAAAACTTTGTAGATAAAAGAAGGGAATTCTATCGTTTTAGAGAATTATCTAATGATGAGAGAAATGAACTTATATCTTTAGATAAGAGGTATGGAAAGATAGTATGCCTTTGTAATGGTATTAGTGAAGGTGAAATTGTAGACTGCATAAGACGTCCACTAGGGGCAAGAACTGTTGAGGGTGTAAAAAGAAGAACAGGTGCTACCTTTGGAACTTGTCATGGAGCGTACTGTATAAGTAAAATAATAAATATATTAGCAAGAGAGCTTGAAAAAAAGCCAACAGAAATAGTTGAGGATTCAAAGAATTCCAAGGTTTTAGCATCTAGAATTAAGGAATTTGATAGAGTCTAAAGGGGTGGTTTAATGCATAAAGATATATTTACTAGTGTGGTAAGAGTTAGAGGATCTAAAAAATATAATGTAGTTCCTGTAAAAAGTAATAAACCAGTTGAGATATCTAAGTGGATTGATTTTTCAAATGTTTTAAGTAGATTATATGTTGGAGTGCCAACTAAAAGTGGAAATGTGGTGTGCAAAAATATAATGAATACTGGCGTAGACATTATATGCACAAAAAATCTACCAAAAGATAGTTAAGAATTGACAAAAAGCAAATATTAAAGTATATTTTTTATATATTATGTTTAAATTAATAATAAACCGTTGATCAGGCTAGTAATGTTATATATTGCTTTCAGAGAGCTAGTGGTTTTGGTGTGAACTAGTACAATATTTTCATGAATCCACCTGTGAGGGACTGTGATGAGCAGTACGGAATTAACCGTTAAAGTTTTTAAGAGGATAAAATCTTTTTTGATTTTATCAATTAGGGTGGCAACGCGGAGTCTTTTCGTCCCTTTTTATAGGGAATGGAGGCTCCTTTTTTATATATTTTTTTAGTTAATAAAATTTTAAATATAAATAAGGTTCTTGAAAGGAGAATGGCAATGTTAGATTTAAAAAAGTTAAGAAGTAATACTGAAGAAGTGAAAAAAGCTTTATCTAATAGAGGAGAAGACTTTGATGTAAATGTTATAGACGAAGTTATAGCTTTAGATGAAGAAAGAAGAAAAATTTTAGTTGATGTTGAGGCTTTAAAAAAACAAAGAAACGAAGTATCAGCTGAAATTCCAAAGAGAAAAAAAGCTGGAGAAGACGTTACAGAAGTAATGGCTGAAATGAGAGAAATAGGAGATAAAATAAAGGCTGATGATGCTAAAGTTGCTGAGTTAAACGATAAAATTAACTACATCATGCTAAGAATTCCTAATATACCAAACCCAGCTGTTCCAGAAGGGGAAACTGATGAGGACAATGTTGAAATAAAAAGATGGGGAGAGCCTACTAAATTCAACTTTGAACCAAAAGCACACTGGGATTTAGGAACAGATTTAGATCTTTTAGACTTCGAAAGAGGTGGAAAGGTTGCTGGATCAAGATTTACAGTTTACAAAGGAATGGGTGCTAGATTAGAGAGATCTATAATAAACTACTTCTTAGATAAACACACATTTGAAAATGGATACACTGAAGTATTACCTCCATACATGGTAAATAGAGATAGTATGACTGGTACTGGTCAGCTTCCAAAATTCGAAGAAGATGCTTTCAAAGTAGAAAACAATGGATATTTCTTAATACCAACAGCTGAGGTTCCTGTAACTAATATGTACAGAAATGAAACTTTAGAGGGAGATAAACTTCCAATAAAACATGCTGCATATAGTGCTTGTTTTAGAGCAGAAGCTGGTTCAGCAGGAAGAGATACAAGAGGTCTTATAAGACAACACCAATTTAATAAAGTTGAGTTAGTTAAGTTCTGTAAACCTGAGCAAAGCTATGAAGAATTAGATAAATTAGTTCAAGATGCTGAATCTGTATTACAAGGTTTAGGATTACCATATAGAATAGTTAGAATATGTAAAGGTGATTTAGGATTCACTGCTGCATTAAAATATGATATAGAAGTTTGGATGCCAAGCTACAATAGATATGTTGAAATTTCAAGTTGTTCAAACTTTGAAGATTTCCAAGCTAGAAGAGCTAATATTAAATATAAAAATTCTCCAAAGGAAAAACCACAATTTGTTCATACATTAAATGGATCAGGGGTTGCTATTGGAAGAACTGTAGCTGCTATATTAGAAAACTACCAACAAGAAGATGGATCAGTAGTTATACCAGAAGCTTTAAAAGAATATATGAGATGTGATTTATTAAAGTAATATAATTTCTTTATAGGAGAAATATTTAATTAGATTTATAGTTATATATTAAAATAAATAAGTTTAGTATAGAGTTAAAAAAACGGTATTTTTAATATCGTTTTTTTTATATTTTTTGTGTCAAAAAACATATTATTAACATAGTATAAATTAGGTGAAATAAAAGTGAGGTGTAATTATTATGGATAATTGTAAATATAACTATAAATATAATTGTGAATGTAACTTGGATAAATATGAGGATAACTGCAATAAGTGCAATAAATGTAGAAAGTTAGAGAAAATATCTGAAGAGTTAACTAGAGAATCTGCTGAGCTTAATGAAGTAGTTGAAGAAAAACTTGAAGGTGTAAAATATATTCAAAGAGAAATTGATGAATTAGAAGAAAGATTAGAATGTTTAAGAAAAAAACAAAAATCTTTATTATGTGAAGCAATGGAATTAGATGAAGAATTAGATAAGACAGTTTTTGAAGCTTTTAAACATTTATTTGCTACAATTGAATGCTATAAAAAATGCAAAAATAATGAAAGACCTGAAAGACCAGAAAAACCTGATAAACCAGGAAGACCTGGATGTGGTTGCAAATATTGCTGTAAGGATAGATAATAAATAAGTTTTAAATTTTAGATAAAAGATACTGTATTTAAATCAAATATAGTATCTTTTATTTTTTATAAAAAAAGTATTGACATAAATTTAAACCGTTGATATAATAATTATCGTACCGCGGAGAGATGGTCGAGTTGGTTTAAGGCACCGGTCTTGAAAACCGGCGTGCGTGTGAGCGTACCATGGGTTCGAATCCCATTCTCTCCGCCATTTTTTTTATAAAAAATAAAAATGGGATATTATGGAGAATTACTCAAGTGGCTGAAGAGGCTCCCCTGCTAAGGGAGTAGGTCGGGCAACCGGCGCCCGGGTTCAAATCCCGGATTCTCCGCCAAAGCATCTAGTTTTACTAGGTGCTTTTATTTATGTTTAATGTAAAATAAAAAATAATTTGAAGAGACATTTACTTTATAAAGTATTTTAGATAAACTTCTTTATGTAATTAATAAGTCTTAAAAAACAGGTTTAAGCAAAATATTTTTATAATTTATTAAATACAAAAATTGTTAATATAAAATTTATAGATAATATAATCTTGTTTGTAGTTAAAAATGTATAATTTAATTATATGAATTTTATTGGGAGGAGATATTTTGAAAGGATCATCAGGGCCAGTTAGACCTAAAAAACCAAAAAGATCAACAGCATATACACTATCTTTATATTTAGGATGGAGTAGTATTTTTGCAGCACTATACTTTTTTATTGTAGGATTACCTTTTTCAATTCCTGGTATTATTGCTGGTTACATAGCTTTTAAAAAGCACAATGAAGGTAAATTACCATTAATATTAAATATAATAGGATTTCTTTTAACAGTATTTACTTGGGTATTATTTATGAAGATACCATTAAAATAATTATTAAGAAAAAAGATACTATAATGGAATAAAAAATAGTATCTTTTTTTATAAAAAAGTAGTTGACATATAAAATGAAAATGATATAATAATAAATGTGTCAAACATGGAGAGATGGTCGAGTTGGTTTAAGGCACCGGTCTTGAAAACCGGCGTGCGTGTGAGCGTACCATGGGTTCGAATCCCATTCTCTCCGCCACAAGTGGAGAATTACTCAAGTGGCTGAAGAGGCTCCCCTGCTAAGGGAGTAGGTCGGGCAACCGGCGCCCGGGTTCAAATCCCGGATTCTCCGCCAAAAGCATCTAGTTTTACTAGATGCTTTTTTTGCTTAATTTTTATTTCTTTTAGAGAAGTCATGTTCTCTAAGACATTCCTTAATAAATAGCTTAAGCTTTTCATTGTCTTCATTTAAAAGTTCAATAAAAGCTTCCTTAAAAACCTTTTTAAAAAATCCAGTAAGTAATATATAAATAATAAAAGTAAAAAATATAAAATAAAGAAATGTACTCATATAGATTTCCCCTCCTTAATTAAAAAATATTATACCATAAATTTGAATTTAAGTAATTAAGAGTAATTAAAATAAAGAGTTTTTATGAGATTTTACTAATTTAATATAATATTATTCTTAAGAAGAAGTAATTAAGTTATATTTATCTTTAATTAACTTTAAATTAGTTAGCATAGAGAATATATCAATGTAAGAAAAATATAAATATATATGAAGCAGTATTTTATGGAGTTATGAATGAAAGTTGAAAAACTAAATGATTTAAAAAATAATTCTAAAGAAATTATTTTTAATAGTAATTCTAAAATAGTCTTATTTAGTGATTGTCATAGAGGAGATGGCACATATAAAGATAGTTTAGCTCCTAATATCAACATTTACCTGTCGGCTATAAGGTATTATTATAAAAATAAATTTACTTATATAGAGGTTGGAGATGGTGATGAATTATGGAAGTTTAAAAATATACAAGAGATATATGATATGAATTATGAGATCTATGAAGTTTTAGAAGAATTTAAAGAAAAAAATAGACTTTATATGATATATGGAAATCATGATAAGGATAAGAGTAAAATAAAATTTTTAAGGAAAAACAAGAGAAGAAATAGATTTAATCACTCTGCTTCAGATTTTTATAGTACTTTAGAGATATATGAATCTTTAGTACTAGTGCATGAAGAAAGTAAAAAAGATTTTTTTGTAATTCATGGTCATCAAATAGACTTTTTAAATAATGAATTAGCCTTTTTATCAAAATTTTTAGTGAGATATGTCTGGGCTATTTTAGAGGCTTTTATGGGATTTAAAGATCCTACAAGTCCTGCAAAGAGTAATAATAAAAGAAATTTATTTGATGAGAAAATAAGCAAGTGGGCAGAGGAAAATAAAACTAGAGTTATTTTAGGACATACTCATAAAACGCTATTTCCTAAGAGTAGGAATGAATCAACATACTTTAACATAGGGTGCTGTGTATTACCTAGAACTATTACAGCTATAGAAATTGAGCGTGGAGAGATTTCACTTATAAAGTGGACAATAAAGGCTGATGAAAAGGGATCACTTTTTGTTGGAAGAGATATTATAGGTGGACCTATTAGAATAGAAAATTATTAAAGAAAAACTCTAATGTTATACACAAAAAACATTAGAGTTTTATATTTTCTGTTGATAATTTCAATTTTTATGTTAATAAATTATATTTTAATTATCATTTTTCCCCTTAGCTTTTACTTCTTTATGGTGTGCTTTTTTCTCTTTTTCTTCTCTCTCTTGCTCTTCAAGAAAACATGCCATTGGATTGCCAAGCTTAGTTTCAATTTCAGCTGTAGTATCCATAAATTTTTTGAAAGTATCACCTATTTTCATTTAAAACACCCCTTATTGGTTAATAACCATCTTTATGATTATTTATGATTTCACCATTATTATATAATGTATTGTAATCTATTTCTATAATAAAATACCTTATATATTTTTTTTGTCATATTGCTATTTAAAAGGTATAATTAAGTATAAAATGTTATTATAAGAGGTAATAATTTGGAAATATATAAATAAATTTCGAGGTGTAAATATGGGCTTAAAAATTATATATGGAAGAGCAGGTACTGGTAAAAGTACTTTTTGTATAAATCAAATAAAAAAGAAAATAAATAATTCACCTAACAATAAATTAATTTTACTTGTTCCAGAACAATTTACTTTTCAGACTGAGAATAAAGTGTTAAGTGCTATAGGAGAAAGGTATGTTTTAAATGCTGAGGTTCTTAGTTTTAAAAGACTTGCTCACAATGTTTTTAATGAGTGTGGAGGAGCAACTAGAACTATTATGGGGGATGCTGGTAAAAGCATGCTTATTTTTAAGGTACTAGAAGATTTAGGGGATAATATGACTGTGTTTAAAAATGCTTCTAGACAAAAGGGCTTTATAGACATAGCATCAAAAACAATAACTGAGTTTAAAAAGTATAATGTTAATAATGAAGTTTTAGATTTAACTATTAATGAAATAGAAGATGAAAATCTAAAAATGAAGATGGAAGAATTAAAGGATGTTTTTAATGAATTTAACTCAAGACTTCATGATGGATATGTTGATGAAGAGGATCAACTTTTACTATTAAATGAAAAGTTAGATGGATGTTCTTTATATGATGGAGCTGAAATTTGGATAGATGAGTTTAGTTCCTTTACTCCAAATCAGTTAAGTGTTATAGGAAAATTATTAAAAAGAGCTAAAAGCGTTAACATAACTTTATCCATAGATGATGTAAATTCACCTAAAGGGGAAAGTGATCTTTTTGTTGCTACAAAAAATACAGAAAAAAGATTAATGAATTTAATACAAGAAGAAGGAATTGCTTTTAATGGATATATTAATTTAAATGAAGATATTCCCTATAGGTTCAAAGAAAATAAGGAATTAGCACATATAGAAAGGCAACTCTATGCATATCCTTTTAAACAGTATAGAGGGAAAAATAATAGTTTAAGGCTTTATAGAGCAAATAATAACTATGATGAAATTGAGTTTGTAGCTAAGGATATATTAAGACTTGTTAGAGAGAAGCAATACAGATTTAAAGATATTTCAGTAATATGCAGAGATGTAGATAATTATGAGAAGGTTGTATCAGCGATTTTTGCAGAGTATGAGATTCCTTATTATATAGATAAAAAGATAGATATAGCTAGTAATCCACTTATTGTTTTTATAAACTCAGCAGTAGATATAATAAGCAAGAATTGGACTTATGAAAGTATGTTTAAATATCTTAAAACTGGACTTATTAAAGAGTTTAGAGGGATTGAAGGGGCAGAGCTTATTGATGAACTAGAAAACTATGTATTGGCCTATGGAATAAAGGGTAAAAAGTGGAGGGAAGAATGGGTTAACTATAGTTCTAGCATTTTAAAAGAAGAAGAGATATCAGAGGAAAATAAGCAAAGATTAGAGAGATTAAATGATATTAGAGAGACTATAGTAACTCCTTTAGATGAGTTTAACAAAGAGTGCAAAGGAAAGAAAACCTTAAAGGAATTTGCCATAATTTTATATGAATTTTTAGACTCTAAATTAGATATTATGGATACCATAGATAAATATGTTGAGTATTTCAAGGAAAATGATATGGCAATTGAGGCAAAGGAATATTCTGAGGTAAGAGATATTTTCATAGATGTTTTAGAGCAAGCAGTTGATGTTCTAGGAAATGAAGTTATGAATTTAGATGAATTTATGAAAGTATTAAATATTGGATTATCTCAATATGAAATGGGTTTAATTCCTGTAGCCTTAGATCAAGTAAACATAGGGGATATAACAAGAATAAAAAGTAGAGGAACAAAGGCTTTATACATTATAGGAGTAAATGATGGGGTGCTCCCTTCAGCTAGCAAAGAAGAAGGAATATTATCAGATAATGATAGAGAAATTTTACTTGAAAAAGGGATTTCACTAGCTTCAGATACTAGAACAAAAATCTTTGAAGAGCAATTTTTAGTTTATACAGCCTTTACCATAGCAGAGGAATACTTAGTTGTTACTTATCCTTTAGCAGATTTTGAAGGTAAATCTCAAAGACCTTCTATTATAGTTCATAGACTTAAAAAGATACTTCCAAATGTAAAGGAAGAAAGTGAAGGCTTTAAATTAGTAAATGATAAGTATGATAAGATTTCTGCTAAAATTCCTACTTTAAATGAGCTTATGATAGCAATTAGAAAAAATTATGATGGTGCTGAGATAGAGGACTATTGGAAATATGTTTATGATTGGTATTTAAGAGAACCTAAGTGGAAAGAAAGAATAGAGTATGTAAGGAAGGGGCTTGAATACACTAATTTAGAAAATAATATTTCAAAAGAAAAGGCTAAAAAGCTTTATGAAGATAATAAAAATAAAATTTCACTAAGCGTTTCAAGATTAGAGAGATATGCCCAGTGTCCATTTGCTTACTATATACAATATGGATTAAAAGCTAAAGACAGAAAAATATATGAGTTTACAGCACCTGATTTAGGTAGCTTTATGCATGAAATATTAGATGAGTTTACCAATGAAATTAAAGAAAAGGATTTAAAATGGAGTGATTTAAGCAAGGAGAATTGCAGAAACATAATAAATTCTTTAGTTGATAATCAGGTTAAAAACAATAAGTCATCCATATTAAATAGTTCAAAGAGATATTCTTATTTTACAGATAGATTTAAGAGAATTCTTACAAAATCAGTTATGGTAATTAGTGAACAGATGAAGAGAAGTGATTTTGAAATTTATAAAAATGAATTGGCTTTTGGATTTTCTAAAGATGTGAACTCAATAAAACTAGACCTTCCTTCAGGAGAAAGTTTTTATTTAAATGGAAGAATAGATAGAGTTGATAAATTAAATTTAGATGGTGAAACCTATTTAAGAATTATAGATTATAAAACTGGTTCTAAAAAGTTTGACTTAAATAAATTTTATAATGGACTTCAAATGCAACTTTTAGTTTATTTAGATGCCCTTATAAATAATTCAGAAAATATAGTTGAAAATCAAGCTATGCCAGGGGCAATACTTTATTTTAGAATAGATGACCCTATATTAAAGTCTAAGGGAGATTTAACAGAAGAAGAAATAAAAAGTGAGGTTTTAAAAGAGTTAAAATTAGAAGGTCTTTTACTAGACGACGTAAAAGTTGTCAAGGCAATGGATAATACTTTAGAACCTGGAACACACTCTCTTATAATACCTGCAAATATGAAAAAGGCTGGGGATTTAGGGAAAAATAAAGCTTTAATAACCATGGAGCAGTTTGAATTATTAAGAAAGTATGTAAATGAAAAAATGATTGAGATATGCCAAAACATGATAGAAGGTAAAATTGATATAGAACCATGTAAAGAAAATAAAAATATAGTGTGTGATTATTGTAATTACTCACATATATGCCAGTTTGATTCTAGTTTAGAGGACAATAGATACAAAGTTATTCCTAAGAAAAAAGAAGAAGACATATGGAAGAGTATAAATGAAAAAGTAGGTGGTGAAGTAAATGGGGACTAAATGGACTGAAGAACAAGAATTAGCTATAAATACTAGAAAATGCAATCTTTTAGTAGCGGCTGCGGCTGGATCAGGAAAAACTGCTGTATTAGTTGAAAGAATTATAAAAATGATAACAGAGGGTGAAAATCCTGTTGATATAGATAAGTTACTAGTTGTTACATTTACTAATGCTGCTGCCTCTGAAATGAGAGAGAGAATAGGTGATGCAATTTCTAAAGCTTTAGAGAAAGATCCTAGTTCTGAAGTGCTTCAAAGACAATTAGCTCTTTTAAATAGAGCTAGTATAACAACTATGCATTCTTTTTGTTTAGAAGTTATAAAAAATAATTTCCACTTAATAGACTTAGACCCTGGTTTTAGAATAGGAGATCAAACAGAATGTGAGCTTATAAAGCAAGATATTTTAGGAGATCTTTTTGAAGATATGTATGCTAAAGATGATGAGTGCTTTAAAGATTTAGTTGAGGCTTATGGTGGAAGTAAAAGTGATGATAATTTAAATAGCATAATATTAAAATTCTATAATTTTATAATGAGTGGTCCTTGGCCAGAGGCTTGGTTAAATGATAAGGTAGAGGAATTTAACATAAATTCTATAGAGGAACTTGAAGGTAAGAAGTGGATAGAGGTCTTAAAGGAAAGTATAATTTTAGACTTAAATAATGCCTATTCAATGCTTACTCAAGCAAGAGATATAGCTGAAATGGGGGGAGGACTTGAGCCTTATTTAGTCAATATATATCCTGAAATAATTCAAGTTGAAGAGCTTAGAATTGCTTTAAGTGAAGGAATAGTAAAGTTTTATAATAAGCTTATGGGAGCAAGCTTTGGAAGACTAAAATCAGTTAGAAAAGCTAGTGTTGATGATGAAAGAGCCTTAGAAAAAACTAAAAGCCTTAGAGATGAAAGTAAAAAAATAATAGAAAATTTAAGGGATAATGTTTTTGAAACTTCTTTAGAAGAAGCTGTTTTAGGCATGAAAAAGATGTATCCATTAATGAAATGTTTAAGTGGTTTAGTAATTGAATTTTCCAATAGGTATAGAGATAAAAAAAGAGAAAAGGATATTTTGGATTTTAATGACTTAGAGCATCTTTGTTTAGAAATATTAATAGATAAAGATAAAGATGGGAATATAAAACCTTCACAGGTTGCCTTAGAATTTAAGGATAAATTTGAAGAAGTTTTAGTTGATGAATATCAAGATAGTAATACCATTCAAGAAACTATTGTAGGAATGGTATCAAGAAGAGATGTAGAAAATCCTAATGTATTCATGGTTGGAGATGTTAAACAAAGTATATATAAGTTTAGACAGGCAAATCCAGAACTTTTCTTAGAGAAATACATTAATTATAGAGAGTTTGAAGATTCTAATAGAAAAATAATGCTTTATAAAAACTTTAGAAGTAGAGAAGAAATTATAAATGGAGTAAACTATATCTTTAAAACATTAATGAGCAATACTGTAGGAGAGCTTGAATATGATGAAAAAGAGGCTTTAAACCTAGGGGCTTCCTATGGGGAGTTGAATGAGGAAAATGTAGAGAAAGAATATATAGATGAAATAGAAAATCTAAAGGTAGCTGGTGATATAGAGCTAAATATATTAAATAAAGCAGGTAACAAGGATTATAGCAATGAGGATGAACTAGGAGAAGAGGAAGAAGATTTAGATAGCATACAGTTAGAAGCTAGAATAATTGGCAAAAAGATTAAGGAGCTAATGAATCCTGAAGATGGAAGTCACTATATGGTTTTTGATAAGGATTTAGGAAAATATAGAAAGATTAAATACAAGGATATTGTTATCCTACTTAGAGCAACTAAAAATTGGTCAGAAACCTTTGTTGATGAACTAGGGACTTATGGGATACCTGTTTATGCTGACACAGGAACAGGATATTTTCAAACTATTGAAATCAGAACTATATTAGCCTTATTACACATAATAGATAATCCAATGCAAGATATTTATATACTATCTGCCTTACGTTCACCAATATTTTCATTTACATCTGAAGAATTTGCAGATTTAAGATTATTAAATAAAGATAAATACTTCTTTGAAATAATAAAGGAAGTTGTAGATGGAACTTATGATGAAAGTATATCTAAAGATTTAAAAGGAAAGTGTAAGTACTTCCTAGACTATTTAAATAAATGGAGAGAAAAGGCAGCATATATGCCAATAGATGAATTTATTTGGTTCTTATATTCTGATACATCATACTATGGATATGTTGGAACAATGCCAAATGGAGTTCAACGTCAAGCAAATTTAAGAATACTATTCCAAAGAGCAAAGCAGTATGAATCAACTAGTTTTAAGGGATTATTTAATTTTATAAACTTCATAAATAAGCTTAAGAAGTCTTCTGGTGATATGGGAAGTGCAAAGATTCTTGGAGAAAATGAGAATGTTGTAAGGATAATGAGTATTCACAAGAGTAAGGGGCTAGAATTCCCAGTTGTTATATTAGGGGGAACAGGAAAGCAATTTAACAAGATGGACTTAAGAGAAGATATACTTCTTCATGAAACCTTAGGTATAGGAACAAATTGTATAGATGTTAAGAAGAGAATAAAGTATGATACTCTTCAAAAGCACGCTATAAAGAAAAAATGTGAATTAGAAGTTTTATCAGAGGAAATGAGAATACTTTATGTTGCCTTTACAAGAGCTAAGGAAAAATTAATTATAACTGGTGCTGTATCAGATTTAGAAAAGTCTTGTGAAAATTGGTGCAAAGCTTCAGCTTCTTCAGAGGATAATAGAATAAACCATGGAAATGTTTTAAAGGGAAAGAGTTATTTAGATTGGATTGGAATGGCTTTAACAAAGCACAAGGATGGAGATGCTATAAGAAATATTGGTAATGGAGATATAACTTTAAATTTAGATGATAAATCTAATTGGAGTTTTAAAAGCTTTGATAGAAGTGAGCTTTTAGAAGCAAACAATAATAAAAAAGAAAAAAATAATATTGATATTTTTGAAAGTAATAATTGGATTGAATCTAAAAAAGATATAAAAGAAGTTATAGAAATAAGAGATAGACTAGGCTTTAAATATAAATATATAGAGTCTTGTAATACTCCTTCAAATATTTCTGTAACTGAATTAAAGAGAGCTCATCAAGAAGAAGAGTTTATGCAAGAAAGTTATAATATTATTGATAATGAAAGTAATGAAGAAAATAAAAAAGAAAAAATAAAAAGAAAACCAAGATTTATGGAGGAAAGACAGGAAGAATTCTCAGCAGCTAAGAAGGGAACTATAACTCACTTTGTAATGCAACATATTGATTTAGATAAGGTAACTTATATAGATGAAATAAGAGAAGAAGTTCTTAAAATGGTTAAAAAGGAACTTTTAACAGAAGAAGAAGGAAAAGTGGTAAATGTATTTAAAATACAAAAATTCTTTAAAAGTGATTTAGGTAAGAGAATGTTAAGTTCATATAAATCTGGCAAAAAGGTATATAGAGAATTACCATTTATAACTGAGATTCCAAGCAGTATTATAGAAAAAAATCTTGATCCTAAAATCTATGGAGAGGAAAAAGTAAGATTACAGGGTATTATAGATGCCTTCTTTGAGGAAGAGGATGGATATGTTCTTTTAGATTATAAAACTGATTATGTTAAAGAGGGAGAGGAAGAAGACTTCATAAATAAATATAAAATTCAAATTAACTTATATAAGGACACATTAAATAAAATTTTAGGGGAAGAAGTTAAGGAAGCTTATCTGTATTCCTTCTATCTTGAAAAAGAATTAAAAATAAGCAAGGAATAATTTCCTTGCTTATTTTTCTATGTTTAGAGTAGATAACTTTAATTATATGAATAAAATTGCTTACTAAGGTTTAGTAAGTCTTCCTTACTGTTTAACTCTGGTGTTTGCATTACATTTTCAAGAAGAAAATTTAATATAACACCTATATTTTTTCCAGGTTTATAATTAAGTTCGGTAATTAAGTCATTTCCTGTTATGGCTAAGTCCTTAATAAATATGGGTTCCTTTGAAGCTAATATATCAGAAACCCTGTTTTTTAATATATCTATACACTCAGTATCATATTCATCCATGTAAGATAAATATGATTTTTGTAAATCTAATAAATCAAAGATATTTTCAGTTCCAACTGAATTTATAAGTAGTTTTAGTTTTTTTCTTGTCATATTACATGAAATACTATTTATATTTTCTACTAAGTTGCAAGTATCGTTGATTGTATTATTATCATATTTAAGTTTCTTTAATATAGTTCTGCACTTTTCAACTGCATTTTCAGAATTAAAAACCTTATAGAATAATCCTGCTAATCTTACATGAAGCTTTTTAGGAAGTGAATTTATTAATCCATAAGTATCATGAATATCATCATATAAATCATAGCAATTTATTAGTTTTAAATTCTTAAATTCCTTAACTAAAAAGTCAGAAAATCCTAGCTTTCTAAGAAGCATAAGACCTCTATCAGGCTCGTTGCTTAGAATGATTTTAGTGAATTCGCTTTGAATTCTTTCCATGCTTATATTTTTTACTAATTTAAAATTCTTTCTTATAGATTCAGCAGTTAATTTTTCTATTTTAAAGTTTAATTGACAACTAAATCTAATTGCTCTAAGCATTCTTAAGGCGTCTTCAGAGAAGCGTTTATCAGGATCTCCAACGCATCTTATTAATTTGTTTTTTAGATCATCTTTTCCATTAAAACAATCCTTAAATCCTAAATATGGGCTATATGCCATTGCATTTATAGTAAAATCTCTTCTTGATAAATCTTCTTCTATATTAGAAACGAACTTTACGTCTTTAGGCTTTCTATTATTTAAATATTCCCCATCTACCCTATAAGTAGTTACTTCATAAGGAGTTTTGTCGATTAAAACTGTTACTGTTCCATGTTTAATACCAGTAGGGATAGTTTTATCAAAAAGCTCTTCTATTTTTTCAGGGAATGCATTGGTTGTAATATCATAATCTTGAGGTTTTTTATTTAATAAAGAATCTCTTACACAACCACCAACTATAAAGGCTTCAAAACCATTAGAGTCAAATTTCTCTAAGATATATTGGACATTGTTAGGTAATTTCATTAACAAGTCACCTCCTAGTAGTTATTTTATCAATTAATATAAAATTTAGCTATAAATAGAGTACTTATTTGTTTACAAAAAATAATAATATGCAATAATTAAAATAGAGATTAAAATGGAAAGAAAGGATAGACTTATGGAAATACCGGTAAAAAAAATAGGTGAGTTCGTTAAAGGAGAAAGAGTCGAAGGTTTTTTTCTTTTAAAATCAGTTACTTTAAAAACTACTAATTCTGGTGGAAAAAAATATTTAGATTTAGTTTTAAGTGATAAAACTGGTGATATATTAGGTAAAGTATGGGAGATTAAACCTGAGCATGAAGAGTTAAAAAGCAATACAGTATTTAAAATTAGAGGTACGGTGAATAGTTGGCAGGGAACTTTACAGTTAAAGGTAGAACATGCTAGCAAGGTTACTGAAGAAGATAATATAAACTTAGATGATTTTGTTCAGAGTGCGCCATATACTAGCGATGAAATGTTTAATACTATAAAAGATACTGTTCATAATATGAATGATATAGATATAAAGAACATTCTAAATAGAGTTTTAGAGATTAATAAGGATAAACTTATGTACTATCCAGCAGCAAAGTCAAATCATCACTCTATAAAGGGTGGACTTTTATATCACATAACAACTATGTTAAAATTAGCTGAGAATATTTGTGGAATATATGATTTCTTAAACAGAGATTTAGTTTATGCAGGGGTAATACTTCATGATATGGCTAAAATCAAAGAGATGTCTTCTAATGAAATGGGAATAGTTGATGAATATACTTTAGAAGGAACTTTACTTGGGCATATTACTCAAGGAATAAAGGAAATTGAGGTAATAGGAAAAGAAGTTAATGCTGATAGTAAGATTATAATGTTACTTCAACATATGGTCTTATCACATCACTATGAACCTGAATACGGAAGTCCTGTTAAGCCACTTATACCAGAAGCTGAGATGTTACATTATTTAGATGTAATGGATGCTAGAATGTACGATATGAAAAAGGCAATTAAGGAAACTAAGGAAAATGAATTCTCAGAAAGAATTTGGTCTTTAGATAGTAGAAGAATATACAATCACGGAATGTATGAAAAAAATAATTAAAAAAACAGCTCGTAATGAGCTGTTTTTTATTTTAGTAAATTATTATTTTTGAACCATTTTGTACATTATCATATAACCATTTAGAATCTTTAACTGATAATCTTATACATCCATGGGAAGACGGAACCCCTAATGTTGGATCAGATACTGTGGTTTTATCAGAATCAAATGGGATTGAATGAAATAAATAGTTTCCCATAAACTGAACATAGTATTTTCCACCTTGTCCGTATTTAGGTGAGAAAAACCAAGGAGCTCTATTTTGTACAGTAAATACTCCTACAGGAGTTTCCTTTCCTTCAATACCTGTTGAACAAGTAAAGGTCTTATCTAAAGTCCAATCATTTTTTGAACCTTCATAGACATAAGTTTTTTGTTCAGCTATATTTACAAAAACCAAATAATTAGTGTTACTAGTTATATCAAATTGATTTATTGTATCTTCATTTAATTTTTTATAATATTCCATAACTGGAGCAGTTCTAGCTGTAGCTTTATCTATATTCTTTTGGCTATAATCTTCAAGATGCTCCAATCTAAGCTTTTCTAATTCATCTCTTTTTTCCTGTAATTTTGGATCATCAGGGAGAGAATTTATTTGAGAATCTAAATACTCTATTCCTTTTGAATATTTTTCATTAGATATATATTCATCTATAGTTTTTAAAATAGGTTCTCTTATTTTATCTAAGCAAGTTTCTTCATATTCTAGTGCTTGAGCTTTACAATCTGAAAGATTATGTACACTTTTAAAGTAGTTTAAAGCTTCTAAATAATTTTCTTCATCTAGCTTAGAAATTCCAATATCAAAAGAGTCCTTTGAATCTTTTATTAGAGGAAGTGTGTTTTTAAAATTTAAAATTTCCTCATTAGACGTATTTAAGGATAATAGTCCATTTAAATCTTCTACAGTTTCTTCTTCAGATATATCTCCAGAATAATACTCATTTTCTATTTCTGATAGTTTTTCTGTAATTATATCTTCTGATGATTTAATAAAAGTTTTTTTCAATATAATACTTTTTGTTCCATTATTAAAACAATAGGCGGCATCCTCATAATTATTTGATGATAAATTCTCTTTAAATTTGTTTAAATTATTTGAGAATGACAATATAAAGTATGCAACAATTATAATTAATAATAAGAATATTGATAAAGAAATTGAAATTAAAAGTTTTTTATTTTTCATATTTTACCTCGATTAAATTTAGTAATTTAATTTAATTATGGACAATAATACCATTTATAATCATTATAGGATATTTTTACTTGTTAATAAATTACAACTATTGTATTTTTTTTGTGAAACAGTCATAATATTAGTATAAAGTAATAGTTTTAACAAAATATTAACAGTTTTTATGTAAGGCGGTGTTGAGCATGAAGAAAGTTCATGAAAGATTTTTAGAATATGTAAAAGTAGATACTAAATCAGATGAAACAACAAGGGTTACTCCTAGTACAAAAGGTCAATTAGAATTAGGAAAAATCCTTGCAGAGGAATTAAAGAAAATCGGAGTAGATGAAGTAAGAATAAGTGATAAAGGATATGTATATGCTTGTTTAAAGAGTAATTGTGATAAGGATATTCCGAAAATAGGATTTATTTCACATATGGATACTGCACCAGATATGAGTGGAAAAAATGTTAATCCTAAAATTGTTGAAAATTATGATGGTAAAGATATTGAACTTGGAAATGGATATACATTATCACCAAGTTTTTCACCAGAACTTCCAATGTATAAAGGTCAAACTTTAATAACTACTGATGGAACTACTCTTTTAGGTGCTGATGATAAGGCTGGGGTAGCAGAAATAATAACAGCTATTGAATATTTAATAAATCATCCAGAAATAAAACATGGTGATATTAAAATAGGATTTACTCCAGATGAAGAAATTGGAGAAGGCGCAGATCATTTTGATGTTGAAGGCTTTGGAGCAGATTTTGCTTACACACTAGATGGTGGAAGAATAGGTGAATTAGAATATGAAAACTTTAATGCTGCAAGTGCTAAGGTTGAAATAATAGGTAAAAACGTTCACCCAGGAAGTGCTAAAGGAAAAATGATTAACTCTATTTTAGTTGCTCATGAATTTGTTTCTATGCTTCCTTTAAATGAAGTTCCAGAAAAAACAGAAGGATATGAAGGTTTCTCATTCTTATTAGATATACAAGGTGAAGTAGAAAAAACTTCATTATCATTTATAATAAGAGATTTTGATAAAGAAGGCTTTAAAAATAGAAAAGAAAGATTTAATGAAATAGCTAATGAATTAAATAAAAAATATGGAGAAGGTACTGTTACAGTAACTTTAAAAGATCAATACATGAACATGAAGGAAATGATAGAACCTAGAATGCATATTGTAGAAACTGCTGAAAAAGCAATGAAACAATGTGGAATTGAGCCAATCAAAAATCCTATAAGAGGAGGTACTGATGGGGCAAGATTATCATTTATGGGACTACCAACACCAAATCTATTTACTGGCGGAGAAAACTTCCATGGAAGATATGAATATATATCAATAAATTCAATGGAAAAAGCTGTTGAAGTAATACTAAACATAATAAAAATTTATGCTGAAAAATAAGATTAAATAAAATAAACCTATAAATATATTTAGATAATTAATCAAAATATATTTATAGGTTTTAATTTTTTATTTATTTTAATAATTTATAATAAACTTACTTTATTAAGGTTCTTTTGTATCCCCTAAAAAGAAGACAGCTAATGTTCCTATACCTGTATGAGAACCTATAACTATTCCTATATAATCTATAAGTATGTCTTTTACAGTATATTTTTCTCTAATCATTTCTGCTAAAGTCTCTGCATCTTCAATACAATCACTATGAGCAATAAAAATTGTTTGCTCATTAGGGTTTACAATACGCTTTTCAAGCTCTTGGAATAACATTTTTAAAGATTTTTTTCTTCCCTTAGCCTTAGCAAAGTTATGAAGTTCACCTGCATCATTTACATATAGCATTGGCTTTATACTTAATAAGCTACCAATAGCTGCTGCTGTAGATGAAATTCTTCCACCTCTTTTTAAATGATCTAAGCTATCTACTGTAAAGTAATGACATAACTTATTTTTGTTTTCTTCTACCCAAGAGTAGATTTCATCTATAGATTTTCCATCCTTTTTCATTTGAGTAGCATAATAAACTAGTAATCCTTGGCCTAAGCATGCAGCTCTAGTATCTACTATCTTTATATCAGCATCAGGATATTTTTCTAATAATTCCTCTCTAGCTATAAGTGAACTATTATATGTTCCACTTAGGGCTGATGAAAATGCTAAGTATAAAATAGAAATTCCTTGTTTAACATATTCTTCAAAGGCTTCAACAAATCTAAATGAGTTTATTTGGCTTGTTGATGGCATGATACCTTCTCTTAATTTATTATAGAAAGCTTTTGGAGTTAATTCGCTATCAATATTATCAATATATTCTGTATTATTAATATTACATATAAGTCCTAAATAATTAATATCTAAATCTTTTACCATGCTTTTTGGCAGATCAGCTGCCGAATCAGTAAATATAACAAATTTTTTCAAAATAAATCTTCCTCCTTTTCTTAATAGAGTTATTCTAAATAAGTATAATATTTAATGTAAAAAATATCTAGGGTATATAATACAAGAATGAGCCATAAATAGTATATTTAATAATAATTTAAGTTTTGGGAAGAATATGTAATATCTTGATTTATTAATGAATATATGATATTATAAGTCTGTTAATATGCGGTGGTAGCTCAGCTGGATAGAGTAGTCGGCTACGAACCGATTGGTCGGGGGTTCGAATCCTCTTCGCCGCACCATAAAAACCTTGTAACATCAATGTTATAAGGTTTTTTTATTTGTTTAAAATTAATTAGTTACTGCCATTTTTACCGCCATAATATTTTTTAGAGGTTAATTCGTAAAAAAAAGACCTAACAAAAGTTAAGTCTATAATGCAAAGATATTATCTAATTGATTTATTACTTTTTTCTTTTCATCCTCTAAAACAGTTATATAAGTATTAGCAGTAATTTGTATGTTGGAATGACCTAGTAATTCAGATACAGTCTTTAAAGGAACATCATTCTCAAATAAACGAGTAGCATAAGTATGACGTAAGCTATGAAATTTCTTAGGCTCTAAATTAGCATTTACTAGAGCTTTCTTAAATCTTTTATTTATATTATTTGAATCAAGATAATTACCAAAATCAGTTGCAAAAACTAAATCATTATTTTTATATAATTCTCCAATTAATAGTTTAGTTTTATTTTGTTCTTTCTTTAATTCTTTTAGATCCTTAACTAAAGATAAAGGAATTGGAACAACTCTCTTTGATTTTTTAGTTTTGGGTTCTTGTTCTATTAATTCAGTTTTACCAGTTTCAATATTTTTAACTCTTTTAATTGTTTTATCTACCTTAAGAGTATATTCTTTTAAATCTACATTAGACCATTTTAGGTTTAATAGTTCTCCAAGTCTTAAGCCAGTCATAAGAGCAGTCATAAAGATTAATTTATCCTTATTACCTTCTAATGAATTTAAAAATATTTTTTGTTCCTCAAGTGTTAATACTTGTAGTTCCTCTTCATTGTTTATTTTTTCTGTAGGAATCTTTATAAGACCTTTAGATCCAAAATCCTTTTTAGTATATCCGTTGTTATATAAAAATAATAAAAATGGTTTAATAACTTTATGCAACATTTTAAGAGTTGATACACTTCTACCATCTTTATAAAGATTATTATAATATTCTTGAATAACTAAAGAATTAAGATTTTTAATTTTAGATTTACCTAAAGATGAATTTAAAATATAGTTTCTATAAAGACCTTCATATCTTTCTATAGTTGAAGGTTTCTTATCTAATAGATGAGTATTAAATAACCAGGACTTAAAAAGACCTTGAAAAACTTCTTTATTATCAATTTTTAATCCATCATCTAAATTCCTTTTAAATTCCTTTACTTTAGTTTCTAATTCTTTTACTGTTTTAGCATATATATACTTTCTTGAGCGTGTACCATCTAAATTCCTATTACCTTCTACTATCTCATAATAATAAGGTATGCCTTTAATTAATTTAGTTTTTGCTTTTTTACGAGCCATAATTAATCACCTTCTTTTAAGAGACTAATACCTTTTAATTTTTCTAATTTATAGACTTCAAATTGAGTAAACTCTTTTATTTTATCAAGCAATTCTTTTTGTTCAGTAGCTTCTAATAAATCAATATCATAGTCTAAAGATTCTAATAGTGCTGATAATAAATGATAATTTAAAAGACTTTCATTACTCTCAAGTTCAACATTTTTTTTATTATACTCGTCATTTATTAATTCTATAAGAGAATTTTTAGATATTGGAATATCGAAATACTTTTTAATATCATTATTTATTGGCATTAAAAGAGCTCTTTTTAACTGTTCGCCTCCAGGGCCACTAAACATTGATACTGGTTCTCCTAAAAGCTCACTAACAGGAATATCTAAAGCATTAGCTATTTTTTTTAAAGTTTCAATATTAGGTTGTCTTTTATTATTTTCATAATTCCATATAGCATTTTTAGATAAATTACTTTTAGCTGCAAGTTCGTCTTGAGTAAGTGACTTACTTTTTCTTAGTTCTTTAATTCTTTCGGATATAATCATAAAATCACCTCACTAATATACTATTATAAAATTATACAATTGTAAAACTTTTTTGTGAAAAAATAAAAAAAAGTATTGTAATTATACAAATGTATGATTATAATAAAAACATAATAATACATTTGTAGTATTGAAGGGAGGTTTGTTATATGTCTGTTAAATTAGCAAGAATTAAAAAGAATCTAAGTCAGTCAGAATTATCAAAACTAACGGGAATTGGTATAAATTCTATAGTTAAGATTGAAAAGGACAATTTTGGTAGTATTAAATTTGATACCTTAATGAAGTTATCAAAGTTTTTAGAAGTACCATTCGAGGAATTATTTTTGAAGGAGGATTAGTAAAGTGATTAAGTCAATAGGTGAGAGAATAGATGAGATAGAGGTTTTTGAAATGGGTAATTTCGATGAAAAGAGTTTTAATAATGCTCTTAGTTTATCAGTTAACTTAATAAAAGAATGTTTAGAAAGTAAGAAAAAAGAAAGGGAGATAATATGCCAGTAATACTAGATATAAAGGATATTATGCGAATATTGAGAATAGGAAAAAACACTGCATTGGATTTAATGCATACAGAAGGTTTTCCTAGTTTTAAAATTGGAGGTAAGTGGTTAATTCACCAGGATAAATTTAACGAGTGGTTATTAGAGCAAGGGTAAACCTCTTCTAACTGTTAGGAGGTAGAATGAGCGAAAAAAGTAATTTAAATGCTTTATTAATAATTAATAAAATTATTTATAATGATATACCAATAGATTTAAATAGGACAGAAAAAATGGTTTTACTATCTTTAGTTAATCATAACAATTGGAAGTCAGGATTATGTAATCCATCTATAAAGACTATACAGAATGAATGGTTTTATAAAAGTGATAGAGAAGTTATTAAAGCATTAAAGAGCTTAAGTGATAAGGGGGTATTTACTAAAGAAACTATAAAAAGAAGAAATTACTATCATTTAAATATTGAACTTTTATTGAGGAATTATATAAAAAATGATAGTGATAATAGTCGAAAAAACAAAAGGGATATTAACCCACAAAATGTAGGTAACCCACAAAATGTAGGTAACCTACAAAATGATAGTAATAGTTACCCACAAAATGTAGGTAATGATTACCCACAAAATGTGGGTACTAACAATGAAAGAACAATGAAAGAACAATTAAAAAATAATATATATAGTATTTTTGAGTATTGGAATTTAAAAGAAATAATAATTCATAAAGAACTTGATTCAGTAATTGAAAAAACTATAAGCAAATCTTTAGAGGTTTATTCAATAGATAAAATAAAACAAGGTATAGATAATTATAATGAAATTTTAAAGAGTTCTTATGTATTTAATCATTGTTGGTCATTAAATGATTTTTTAACTAAAGAACGTGGTATAAGCACGTTTATTGATAATGGGATTAATAAGTTAAATTATGATGCATGGAAAGATAGGAAGGTTAATAAAGTGAATGACAATAAGGTTAATTCATTAAGAAAAGCTAATTTCACTCAAAGAGATTATGATTTTGATAATTTAGAAAAGCAACTTTTAGGTTGGGATTAGACATAAAAAAAATAGAGTAACCGAAAGGTATACCCTAGTGCATTTATAGTATACACTTAAAGGTTACTCTTATCAAGTGCAAAAGTGAGGTAATCAATGGATAGTTTTAAAATTTGTTCAGGTTGTAAATTGAAGAAACCATTAAGTGAGTTTAATAAACATAAAGATTTAAGTTATGGAAGACAAAATTATTGTAAAGAGTGTAATAAAGTTAGAGCTTGTCAAAAGTTAGATAGTTACTATAAAGGAAATTATATTTATATGTTTTTGGAGAATTTTAAAATTCTTTATGTAGGATCTACCACTAACATATATGAAAGAATGACAGAGCATATACACGTAGATAAATTAAAACAATATCCAAATATAAATGGAGTTATTTTATATAAAGTTGATAATTCTTTAAATAGTGATTGTCTAAGATTCTTAGAACAAGAATTTATATATATATTTAATCCATTATTAAATACTGATAGGAGTTATCCAAGGAGAGGCATGAGTTTAGATAAAACTATTAAACTTAGGCAAGAGGTAGAAAAAGTTTTAACAATTAATAGATTTATAATAATAGGAAATTTATCAAAAAAGCATCAAAGGTATAAATTTTTAAAATCTATAACTAAAGTATTTAATGAATTAAATTTTTATAAAAAATAAAGCCTTAGATATAAACTAAAGACTTTAAAAGGTAAAGGTTATTAAAATGTATAAAATAGTATATTCTAATAAATTAATTATACTATTAACCTAAATAATATTGAAAGAGGTGTTTTAGTGGAGAATTTTGAATTAATTCAAGAAAAGCTTAAGGAGATTAAAAAAAATGATAGAGAGGTTAAAGATGTTAAGGAACTTATTAATGTCTTAGCTAATAACAAGTTAAGTGTTAGAAATCAGTTAGTAATTTTTGAAGATATTTTTAACCTTATAGATATATGGTATGGACTTGATATAAGTATAGTTAAGATAAATGAAATAGTTAGTCTATTAATAAAAGAAGTTCTAAAAGTTAATAAATAAAAGGGAGGATCTTATGAATAAAGAGCTAGATAAAAGATTAAAGAAACTTATAAAGGCTTATGATGATATATTCAAACCTTATGAACTTGAAAAAAGCAAGATAGATGAAAAATTAAATGACCTTATAAAACAGAGAACTGAATTATATAACGAATGTACAGAGTTAAAAGATAGAGGAAAGTTTAATATTGCTTATAAACTAGAAATGGATATTAATGAGCTTAATAAGGAAATAGAGTGCTATAATGCTGAAAGTCGTTATTTGCTTGAAGTAATAGAAAAAGGGAATGATGATATAAATACTAAGAAAGCTAAGCTTGAAGAGGAGAAAGCATTTTTGTTTAATGAGTACTCAAATATATATGGAAAGTATGTAGACGCTAAATTTGAAGCTATAGAAAAGGCTAAGCAGTATGAAGAGCAGTTGCTTAATGAACTTTATGAAGAATATAGAGCTGATATAGATAATTATAGTAAGGTTACTTCATATAGTGCAGAATATTATTTTAAAAGGTAAATTTTAAATTATATAGGGGGAATATATCTGAGTTTTATATGCAGAATAGATAGATTTTGAAAGGAGAAATCTATGAGTGCAAATTTAGGTTCGATATATTCAAGTCTTGAATTAAAACTAGGAAATTTTGAAAAAAATATAAATAGTGCTATTCGTGGGTTCGAAGAGTTAAATGATGCTGGTAAAAATGTTAAAGGTGGTATTCAATCAGCTGGAGAAACTTTAAGTAAAGCTGGTAAAGATATGTCTGTGTTTGGCGGGAAGATGACTAAAACGGTAACTTTACCTATAGTTGGAGCAGGAGCTGCTGCTATAAAAATGGGTATGAATATGGAAAGTGGTGTCGCAAAAATTTTAACCGTGGCAGATTTATCTAAAACATCCATGGAAGACATAACATCAGGTATAACAGAGTTATCAAACGAAACTGGAGTTAGTACAAATGAGTTAAATGAGGCCCTTTATAATGCTATCTCAGCATCAGTAGATACTGCTGATGCAATGGGATTTGTTGGCGATGCTACTAAGTTAGCTAAGGCTGGATTCGCTGACATAGGTTCAACAATAGACGTAAAAGTTAAGTGCGTCGCTTAATAGAAATATTAAGGCAATAATTCGGTGAATTGCTGGGAAGCTAAGTAATTATTTAATTCTTAAAAGGATAAGATACTACAGGAGGTGTCTTATCATGTTTAAGATAAGTGAATGCAAGGTTATTATTAAAATATGCCCATTCTGTAAAGAAAAAAAGATTATATCTAAATTTAGAAAAAGATTATATAAATATAGTATTAAATGCAAGAAGTGTAGTAATAAAAGAAAAGGTAAATTTGAAAAAGTATGTTTGTATTGTAAAAGAGACTTTTTAGGGGTTAAAACTACAACTAAGTACTGTAGTAAGAAATGTAAGGATAATCATCAGAAAAATACGTTGCTAGGAATTAATAATCCTAATTATAAGGGAAAGATAAAAACTAATTGTAGTGGATGTGGTAAAGAATTATATTTAATACCAGCTATATATAATAAACACAAATTGCATTATTGTTCTATAGAATGTAGAAAAAATGAAAAGCAATGTGAATGTAAAGTTTGTGGTAATGAATTTACTGTAGATAATTTTAGATATAAAAAGAATAAAAATAGTTTTTGCTCCAAGGAGTGTGCTAATAAGTTTCATTCGGAAAGTATGAAAGGAATTTTTAATCCACGTTTTAGAAAAGATATTAGCTTAGATGAAAGAAGGGTTAAAAGAATGTATTCTGAATACTATGAGTTTATTAAGAAAGTATACTCTAGAGATAATTACACTTGCCAAATTACAGGTAAGAAAGGTGGTAATTTAGAAGTGCATCACCTAAATGGGTATAACTGGGATGTGGAGCATAGAACAGATATTAATAATGGGATAACTTTAAGGAAAGAGATCCATAAGTTATTTCATAACAGATATGGGTATAAGGATAATACAAAAGAACAATTTGAAGAGTTTAGAAAAATAACTTTTAATTATATGCCAATCAGCAGCCAAGCTAGAGGAACCTTATAAAAGTACTCTAGAAGGTTCAGAGACTAGAGAGTGAGGAAAGGAACTAATAATCTCTCCACGAGTGCCGAACATCTTACTATTAAGTTAAAGATGAAGATATAGTCCGATACTCTTAAGAAATTAGGAGAGCTAAGAATAAAGAGTCTTAGCATAACATGTGATTAACAACAATATTAAATTCATATGGTTTAGAAGCATCTGAGGTAGCTAGAATATCAGATGTTCTTATACAATCTCAAAACTTAGGAAAGTTAACCGTGGAACAGCTATCGTCATCAATGGGCAAAATAATTCCTTCAGCTAAGGCAGCTGGAGTAGGAATAGAACAGGTTTCTTCAGCTTACGTCGAAATGACTAAGGCGGGGGTTTCGGTTGAAGAATCAACTACTTACGTAAACTCTATGTTTAATGAATTGAATAAAAGTGGAACTAAAGTTGATAAAACCTTAAGACAGGTTAGTGGTAAAAGTTTTAAAGAACTTATGGAAAGTGGTGCGAGCGTTGGTGATGCTCTTGCTATCTTAGATAAGCATGCTAAATCAAATAATAAAACTTTAGGAGATTTATTTGGTTCATCTGAGGCTGCTAAAGCTGGTTTTATATTAGCAGAAGAGGGTGGAGAAAAATTTAATGAAACTCTTAAAAAACTTGGAAATAGCGCAGGATCTACTGAATCAGCTTTTGATAAAGTTAGTAATACTACTCAAGCTAAGTTCATGAAAACACTAAACGAAAGTAAAAATTCATTAATGGAATTTGGAACTAAGCTATTGCCAATTGTAGATAAGTCTTTAGATACTTTTGGAGGGTTGTTAGATAAATTTAATGAATTAAGTCCTTCTACCCAAGATTGGGTTCTTAAAATGGCCATGGGTGCAGCAGTTGTTGGCCCAGTTGCTAGTGGGTTAGGAAGTGTAGTGAATGGAGCGGGAGTATTAATTTCAACAGGTCCTAAGATAGCAAGTTTCTTTGGAGCATTTGGAAGTGGAGCTACTGCTGCTGCAGGTGCTGCAACTACTGCTGGAAGTGCTGCTGCTGTTGCTGGTGGTGCAGGTGGATTTGGTGCTTTAGTTGGTGGAATTGGTGGAGCTTTAGCTGCTGTTGCGCCTTGGGTTGCTGGTGCTGCTGTTGTTGGTGGTGCTGCATATGGAATATACAAAACTTTAGACCAGGATGTTGTCCCTGCTGTAGATATGTTCAAAGATAGTTGGGAAACTGTAACAGATACTGTAAATGGTACTGGAGAAATTGTGGCTGTAGAATCTTTTAAAATAAGCGAGGGAACTAAAGAAGCGGTACAAGGTTATTTGGACTTTAGAGATGAGAGTTTAAGTGCTATTAGAGAATGGGGTGCTGGTGTTGTTGAGATAACTGATGAAAGTTTATTAGGCTGGATTACTAAAAACAATGAGTATACTGAAAGTCTAATAGCAACTAATAACCAAAAAAGAGAAGAGGAGCTTATTAAAATAAGTGAATTTTATTTGGAGCTAGAAGGTTTAGATCAAGCTAGTAAAGAAGCTCTTATAAGGCAAAACGATACTTATTATACCGATTTAAATAAAAAGGTAGAGGAAGCTACAAATGCTCAAAATGAAATAATAACTAAAATAAAAAATGGAGAAGTTGAATTAAATACTCAAACTATGAATGAAATTATAAACCTTGAAAACTCTAAGGCTGATAATGTAATAAGGATTCTTTCAGAGGAAGAGAAAGAGGTTGCTGTACTACAACAGAGGATGAAAGAGAATAGTGTAAGGGAAACTACAGAACAAGCTTCTGAAATAATTAAAAAGTCTATAGAGACTAAAGAAGGAAAGATAAAAGCAGCTAGAGAAGAATTTGAAGGTGTTATAAAGTTCTTAGAAGAGCAGAAAAGTAGAGGAATAGTAATAAGCGATGAACAGTATAGTCAAATTATAGATACTGCAAGACAAAGAAGAGATGAGGCTATTTCTACAGCAGAAGAAGAAAAGAACGGTGTAGTTCAAAAAATGAAAGAAATGGGTATAGATATAGAGAATACTATTGATACAGATACGGGTGAAATCCTTAGTGATTTAGATAAGTTTTGGAAAAGTATAAAGAAAGTTTTTGGACAAGGTGGAGAGGATGCTAACACTGAGGTTAGCAAAGCTGGTGATAAGGTTAATCAAACCATGAGTACATCTATGTCAAGTATGGAGAGAACGGTTGGAACAAGCGTTGATAATGCTTCAAGGAAATTAGGTGGACTGGCTAATGATATACACAATATTCCTAACTCTAAAACTGTAAATATAACTGTTAATGAAACTTTTAAGCAATATGGAAGACCTACAGCTGGTGGAAATCAAATGGGACGATATAATACTGGTACTAGAAGTTTCGAAGGTGGAAGAGCTATAGTGCATGATTCTATGACTATGGGAACAGGAGAAATAATGGACCTTCCTGGTGGTACTAGAATTTACCCGCACGATGTATCTATTCAAATGGCTAGAGAAGCTGCTAAAGAGGTCGCTAAGGAATTTGCTAAGGAAAGCAAAGCTAATAACAGTGGTATAAGAGATTTAAATTTAAACATAAAAGAATTTAATAATATGAGGGAACAAGATGTAGCGGATCTAGCGGATGAAATAGCTTTTTACTTAAGAGAAACTCGATTAGTTTAAAATTACTTGAGTATCATATAAAGAGCCTGAAGTATTTCAGGTTCTTTTTTTGTCAATAATTTTAATAAAAAAGAGGTTGAGAACATGGAATTATTTTATGCTTTATTAGGATTTGCAGAATTACTTTTATATTTCTTTATATTTTGTTTTGTTACTTATATCGTGTTTAAATTTAACAATTAACAAGGAAATTAAATGCAGCTAATAGAATATAGTATATTAAGGTTTAATAAGGTTTAATAGGGGGGATTAGCTGTTGTGGGTATAGATAAAAAGAAGGACCAAAATAGATTTAATGTTACTTTTAGAAGTACAGAGAGTGAAGAGAAACTATATGAATGGGTTAAGAAAAAATCACAAATAGGAGGAGCGAGTGCATTTATTAAGAATGTGCTTTATAAAGAAATGGAGAAAGAAGAGAGAGAGTAGGATTTTATCTTACTCTTTTTTTTATATCCTTTTAGGGTTTAGGAACATTTTTAGGGGTTAATAGCATATATATAAACTATAAAAATAAAATCTAAGAATCCAGGGTTATTAATTAGTGTCTTTAAGATAATTATTTTATTTTGTGGATCATATAGGTTGAGTTTAAAACAATACTTAGGAGTAGAAAAAATGATTGATTTATTTAGTTTAGGAGTTGCTATTACTTTAGGTGTTCCAACGAGTAAATGGATAAGTAAAAATCTATTTGATAAAGAATACAAGGAAATTAGAAGAGTTACTAAAACACTTGATTATTTATTTGCAGATCAAAAAATCTATAATTTAGAGGGGAATAAACCAAAGATAATGGATATTAAAATAACTGATTGTGGGTACTATATAAGTTTAGATATTCAAGGTATAACTACTTATTCAAATTTAGAGAATTTGAGTGAGTACATTAAGAGTTTATTTAAAGCCTATCATGTGGAGCTTAGCAGCAACAAAGGTAATATAGTTACCCTGGATATAGTAAATAAAGAGATTAATGAATTAACTTATAGAGCTATAAGCATTGAACCAACTAAATTAATATGTGGGTACGATTTGAAAGGGAAACCTTTAATTGTGGATATGCTTAAAACTCCTCATATAGGCGTTGTGGGAACATCTTTAAGTGGTAAGAGCAAATGTATTGAGGGAGCTTTAAAAACGCTTAGAGGAGCGGATATAACGCTTGTTAATTGCTTTAGAGATGACTTTAAGGGAATTATAGCAGATAGAATCAATGGTAACGAAAATATTTTAGAATATTTAAAAAGAGTAGTAGAGAATAAGACCATAAGACCAAAGCCTTATTATATTGTCATAGATGAATATAACTCTTTAAGTAATATAAAAGGCATAGATAAGATTATACAGGAGCTATTAAGCCAAGCAAGGCATTATAATGTTTATCTTATTGTTATAATGCAAAAAGGCAATTCGGAAGATTGTAAGTTTAAGCAGCTATTTAATACAAGAATAGCATTTAGGACAATAGAAGAAAGTACTTTAAGAGCATTTTTAGGTGTGGGAGTTGGGAGCGGAGCATTGAATCAGAGAGAGTTTTATCTATTACATTCAGAATTGAAAAAAGGTAAGACCTATACTATTTAATACTTTAAATAATTGTTTAATTATCATGAATTGGTTGAAGTCTAGACCGTTGGGCGTGGTGTGATAATTTGGGACTTGTCACAAACACACCTAAGCCCATAAGGTCGAAGGCTGAAACCAATCAAACTGATAACTTAAAAAATTATCTTAAATTATTAAACTTGATAGTAACTGTTTAATTCATACATGGTACGAGTTTTATGGATAACACCATATATAATTTAAAAATAATTTCAAGTGGTAGTAATAGAATAGAGCTTTACAAAGTAAGCAACTATCTTATTAGGAAAAATGGAAAAAGTAATAATAAGCAAGGCAGAAGAGGGAAAGAAGATTTAGAGAATAGTGAGAAGGTTGAAAATTCTAAAAGGAATAGAAAGACTACTTTAACCAATACAAGGAACAAGATCATAAGGCTAATAAAAAGTAATGAAGATATGAAAACTTTTATTACCTTAACATTTAAAAAAGAAACTGACTACAAAGAAAGTAAGATATTACTTAATAACTTATTTAATAAGCTAAGGCGTAAATATAATAACTTAAAATATTTGTGGGTACTTGAATTTGGTACTAAGAATCAAAGGTTACATTACCACCTATTAACCAATATAGAGTTACCAATAAATATTAACTTCTCAAAAAGTTGCGAAAGAAAGTCAGAGGGCCATAAAGAGTTTGAAAGGAACTTTAGTGAGAAGTATTGGCCATATGGATTTGTAGATATAAGAAACCTGGATCAGGAAGGAAATACAAATATAGCTTTATATGTTAGCTGCTATATAGTTAAAGACTTATTGGACAAGCAATTAGAAGGATATAGAGTTTATGGGTACAGTAGAAAAACACTAGATAAACCTACAGTATCAAAGATTTATGATGATAGAAGTCTTGAGGAGCTATTAAAAGAGTTTAGTAGTGATTATGAGCTTAAATATACTAATAGCTATGATATAGGCTATTTAGATAAAGATAATAAGGAGCATAAAGGAATAGTGACTTATTTAGATTTAGTAAAGAAAAGATAGTGGGAACATTGTTCCTATCAGGACAAAACTAAATATTAATTTATATAAAAGGGAGTGTATGGTTTATGTTAATAAAAAAATTAGATATGTTATGTACTAAGGTTGAGGTTAAAGAAAAGAAAGATAGTAAGGATCAATACTTAATGATTAGCTTGTTGGACTTAGGAAGTGGTGATGTATTTGATATTTTAGAAAAAGATTTAGAAGTAATGAAAAACATAGTACCAATGACTAAGTATAAAGTGGATTTAAAGCTTAGTAGCAGCAAGTATGGTTTAAGTTTAAGCATAGATAATATTGGTGATAGTTTAGGTGGAATTTAATATATAAATTTAGTAAAAAGTAGGCTGATTTTAGTCTACTTTTTGAGCTTTTTTTGGAACAGAATTTGGCACAGAATAAGGAACAGAATAGGGAACAGAATAAATGTAGTGATACCAACGGTTTGAAGGTTTTTAGGAACAGAATAAGGAACAGAATAGGGAACAAAAAAGGGTCTACTAATCTATATATATAATCTATACATAATATCTATTATTAATATATATAGTCATTTAGAGTTAGAAAAGTAGTTTAAAATAAAAGAAATCTTATGTATTTTCATATATATCTTTAAACGCTTATATTTGCCTTTATAAGAGGTTTTAAGTTTGATAGTGTAAAAATACTATATTTAGACTTAAATAGCCTTAGAATTGTTTTTGGAGCTTTAAAAAGGTGTGGTAAATAAAACATGATTATAAATAGTTATTTAAAGACTAAAGTTAATATAAAAATACAAATATGTTTTTATGGCGTTATAAGGCTATTAGAGAGGTTTTAAATTCAAACGTTAAATTATATTAGATATACAAAAAAGATTTAAAATAGAGCTTTCTAGTGGCAAATAAACATATTCGGAATTTAATTTCAGAAAAGATATTGAGTTTAGATAATTTAGTAATAGGTATTAAGAAATACAAAACCAACTTAAAGATTTAAAATGCACACAAAATATAAAAAGTATGCACTCTTTTTTGTAGTACTTTGAACGGAGTACTACATTGAAAATAAACGGAGTACTACATTGAAATGTTCCGTAAAAAGGAGCGTTCCAATGGTAACGAAAAGGAGCATTTAACGAACGTTTTAGTGAACGTTTGAACCTTGTAATACCTTGTATAAATGCAACGTAACGCAACGCTATAATGCAACGCTGAACCTTGTAAAACCTTGTAAAATATCAGCTATTAACAGTAAAGGAACGCTTATATATGCCTAAGAAAAGCTAAGATAAAATGTTAGGAAATGTTAGAGTATTTATGCTAGGAAATGCTAGGAAATGCTAAGATTAAGTGTTGCTAAATGTGGTTCTAGATTTTTGACAAATGTTGATATAAAAAAGAAATTAATAGGCTTATTTTTATAAATGTTTAATTAAAAAATACATGTTATTATTAATTTACATAAATAAAAAAGTTACTGCCAAAGTTACCGCCATAATATTAAAATAATATTTATATTATTAGGATTTAAATAAATAGTTATATAGCTATAAGTAGCTTAAAACAAGGGGTTTGATAATTGATTAAAGTTATATAAATTAACTTGATTCGTCCCGATTGGTCGGGGGTTCGAATCCTCTTCGCCGCACCAATTTCAAGGGTTACAAGTTTTTGTAACCCTTATTTTTATGCAATTTTTTAACTATAGAATATAATAGGGTTATAATAAATTATAGATTTTAACTAGGGTAGGGAGAAAAGATATATTTTGAAAAGTATATAACTTATAAAGTTAAATATAAAAATTAAAATATACAAAAGGAGAGAGTTATGAAAAAAGAGGAACAATATTTTTATCATGTTGTTACAGAAAAACCTATGAAATTAGGACAAGTTATAATTTTTGATGAGGATAATCATAATGGAGTATATGAGAGAAGTTTAAATTTTGATTTTAGAAATTCAAAGGGAAAGACAGCACTTGAAATAGTAAGAGAAAATATTAAGGATGGAAAACTTAATTTAAATAAAGAGGATACTGAGATCTTAAGCAATTACTTAGAGTGGTCAACAAAAGGATATAGAGAATTGATATTAGAAATTGAGAGAAGAAGAGAAAATATTAATGCTCCTTCAAGGATGGCCTGTTTATATGTATCAAGGAATTTAGAGGATGCTAAGAAATGGGCAAAAAGTTTTATTTATTTTGGTAGACCTACATTTCAAATAGTAAAATTAAAGGCAATAGGCAATTCCTTTGATGGCAATTCATACAATATAAAAACTGAGACAGTTTCAATAAAGAAACAATTTGAATTTGCTAAAAATTATTGGAATAATGATTTTTGTGAAAATGAATTAATAGAAACAATTATAGATGGAAAAATAGAAGTTGTAGAAATTGTTGAAGAGTTTAATTAGGTATAATAGTGTATTTAAGTTAGAATAAAAAAATTTACTTAGGTGAAAATAATTATAAAATGAGCTTAATTCATCAAGAATTTTAGTCCGATTATCTTATAAATAAGATAAAATAATATGCTAAAGGTGATAATATGAATTATGATTTTATAATTACGATTTTAGATGAACATAATGAATCAAGTATTTTATTAGCTGAAAAGTTAAAGCCTAAAGAGATAATATATTTATATAAAAAGGATGAAGAATTAAAGGTTTTAAATTCATTGAGACAGTTTTATTTAAATAAATTTCCTAATTGCAATTTTAGTGATGAAAAATTAGGGAAGGATACTATTTCATCCATAGAAGAAATTATAAAGAGAATGAAAAGTAAAAATACAGCTATATGTTTAAATCAAGGGAATAAAAAGGATATTTTAATAATGTATACCCTAGCATTAAAACATAATATAGATGGATTCTTCCTTGATATACCTAAAGAGGAACTTTTAAAGTTAAATTTAGAAAGTGTACAATGTGAAAAGTGTAATTTCGTAGATTTGGATGTAGAAGACATCATAGACAGTATAGGGGCTTCTATTGTTGTGGATTCAACAGAAATTTCAGAGATAAATATTATAGAGACTATGACTAACTATATAGCTAGTAATTTAGATCTTTGGAAAAAGTATAAAATAAGGTTAAGTGATAATTCTGTTTTTATCCATGATGAATCAAATCCTAGGAGCATAAAAATAGATAAGGAATTATTGAGCAGAGAAGAAGTTATGCTTCTTGATAAAATACTTAACTTTTTAGAGAAAAATGGCCAAATAAAAGTAAAAGAATTAGAGCAATGTTTAAAGGTAACATTCCAAAATGAATTTATAAAAGGATTTATTTTTAAAAGTGGAACATGGCTTGAAGTTTTAACAAAAAATATTATTGAAGAAATAAAAAGCATTGATGATATAAAAAGTGGTTTATTATTTCTTTGGAATGATAAAGAATCTAGAGTTAAAAATGAGCTAGATGTTGTTGCCATAAAGGACTCAGTGCTTATTTGTGTTTCTTGTAAGGATTCAAAAAAATATGATGAAGTTGCCTTAAATGAATTAAATGTTTATTCTGAGCAATTAGGAGGAGAAAATGTAATAAAAATATTAGTAGCAACACACCCTCCAATTAAATCATCTATTTCAAAAAGAGCTAAAGAAATGGGAATAAACTTAGTTGTTTTTGATGGGAATAAAAAAGCATTTAAAGAAGAATTAGAAAAAATAATAAAATAAAATTTTTTATATAGGATAAATAAAGAAAATAGGGAGAAAATAAATTTAAATTCTCCTATAATCTTATTTTATAAAAAGGGGCTGTATCAAAATATAATAAAACTTACAAACAGTATGAAGAGAATATCTAGATGAGCTTTAGAATTTAAATTATTACGTAGAAAATATCACGTTAAAAAGCTGAGACTGTTCGAAGCGTAGCAAGTTTCGAAGCTTTAGTGATATTTTCGAAGTAATGATTATAAATTCTTAGCGAAATCTAGTAATTCTCGGAATATGTTTGTAAGTTTTAAAAAAGTTATTTTGATACACGCCCTTTTTAACTATTTATGACCAATAGTTTCACCCATATTAACTTTAGTTTCAAAACCTAATTTAGTTTGTTCAACTATATCACTATCTATTTTTATAGTATCTTTCTTAAAGAATAAGATAGTAGTTGAACCACCAAACTTAAAGTATCCTTTTTCCTCTCCTTTTTTTACTCTCTTTTCAGGAGAATATGTTTGAAGTATTGTACCAACACAAGTAGCACCAACTTCTACATGAAGAATTTCACCAAAATTATCAGAGTTAAAAATAGACCATTCTCTTTTGTTCTTACAGAAAAGTTCAGATACATTATTAAGAGCTATAGGATTAACTGAATAATAAAAACCTGAAATTTTCTTGCTTTCACTACAAGTTCCACTATCTACGAAGTGAAATCTATGATAGTCAGTTGGGCATAATCTTAGTATAAGACAAGTTCCACCTTCAAATTCTTCAGCTACTTTAGGATCATCTATTAATTCTTTTAAAGAATATGTATATCCTTTTATCTGAACAACTTTATCAAGATCTATATTTTCAAATGCAGATAATCTGCCATCTCCAGGAGAAATTAAAATATTCTCACTATAATCAATAGGTCTAGCTTCAGGAGTTAGAGTCCTTGCAAAGAAATCATTAAAGTTTTCAAATTCATCTATATTTTTATTGCAAAGAGACATATCAATATTAAACTCATCAATAAAGGCTTTAATTTTTTTCTTACTTAAAGGAGAGTCGCAAAAATTTCCGTAAAGTTTTGAGAACATCTTCTTTTTAATAAATAATTCTAAGAAGCTTTTTCCTATAGGAGATGCATAAGACCAATTTATATATTTAAGACCAGCTACTTGCTCAACATCATAAGCTTTTGTTTTCCTGTTATAAATTTTTATCATAAATTATAATCTCCCTTTAAAAATTATGTTAAATACATATATTATATTATTATATATATAAATTCAACTTGTAAACAAGAAATTACAAATTTATATTATTGATTAAATAAAATAAGTGGTATATGATTAAATTGTTTTAAGAATAAGTGTTGGAGTTGGTAGTATGAATAGAACTAAGAAAGCTATTTTTGAAGCAGCTATAAACGTTTTTGCTACTTCAGGTTATAATGGATCAACTGTAGATGAAATTGCATCTAAAGCTAATGTTGCTAAGGGAACACTTTATTATAATTTTAAAAGTAAAGAGGAAATTTTTAATTTTGTAATTAGTAAAGGCTTAGAAATTTGGCATGAAAAATTAACTGATATAGAAAATTTAGAAGATGAGCCTATAGAAAAATTAAAAAAACTTTTTAAAATGCAATTTGAATTATTATATGAAAATAGAGCATTTTTTAAAATGGTAATGAGTCAGCTTTGGGGAAAAGAAACTAGGCAAGATGAACTAAGAAATAAAATAACTGAGTATATTGAAGGAATAGAGAGAATACTAAAAGAAGCTATTTCCAAAAAACAAATAAGAGAGTGTGATATTTCCTTACTAGCTCACAGTTTATTTGGAAGTCTTATATCAACATCCCTATATGAATTAAGTAGAGATAAAGAGTTTAATGTTAATAAAGTTATAGATGAGATTACAATTAACATCTTAGATGGTATAGTTATAAAATAAGCTTTGTTGACATATATTAGTTAAAGAGTTAAAATTATTATAAAATTCAAATAAGTCTCCATAGTTCAATGGATAGAACAATCCCCTCCTAAGGGATAAATGTAGGTTCGATTCCTACTGGGGATACCATGGTTTTAACTGTGAAGGAAAAACTCCATATTTATATGGAGTTTTTTAAATATTATTATTTAATATGAAATTTTTGTATAATATAATAATTATATAGGAAAATAAAAAAAGAAGAAAAATATATAGAATAATAGGAGGGGTTTATTTGGACCCATATACGTTTCAAATTGTGCTTCTTATTATCTTGATAATTTTATCAGGATTTTTTTCAGCCTCAGAAACAGCTTTAATGGCTTTAAGCAGAATAAGAGTAAGGCATATGGTTGATGAAGAGATAAAAGGAGCTAAGTTATTAGAAAAATTATTAGAAGACCCTAATAAATTATTAGGTGGAATCTTAATAGGAAATAATATAGTTAATATAGGTGCATCATCATTAGCATCAACACTTGCTTTTAGAATATTTGGTGATGGTGGAGTTGCCTTAGCTACTGGAGTTATGACAATATTAGTATTAATCTTTGGAGAAATAACACCTAAATCCTTAGCTAAGCAAAATGCAGAGAAGGTTTCTTTAGCCGTAGCTCCTATAATAAATATAGTGGTTACAGTTTTCAAACCTCTTGTTTGGTTATTTTCTTCAGTATCATCCCTAATAGTAAGATTATTAGGTGGAGATTTAAATAAAAGTGAGCCATTTATAACAGAGGAAGAATTAAAAACAATGGTTGATGTAAGTGAAGAAGAGGGAGTTCTTGAAGTTGAAGAAAAAGAAATGATATTCAATGTTTTTGAATTTGGAGATCTTCAAGTAAAAGATATAATGGTTCAAAGGGTAAATGTCATTGCAGTGAATGTTACAGCTACCTACGAAGAAGTATTAAAAGTAATAAAAGAACAACAATTTTCAAGAATACCAGTTTATAACGAATCAATAGATGATATTGTTGGTATTTTAAATGTTAAAGATTTAATTCTTTTAGATAGTGATGAGGAAAATTTCAATGTAACAGAATACATGAGAGAACCTTTTAGAACCTTTGAATTTAAAAAGATAACAGAACTATTTGCAGAGATGAAAACAACTAGAAATCACATAGCAGTAGTGTTAGATGAATATGGTGGAACAGTTGGTATTGTTACTATTGAGGACTTAATAGAAGAAATCGTAGGAGATATTGAAGATGAATACGATGAGAGAGATAAAGATATAGAAGTTATCAAAGAAAATGAGTTCGTAGTAGATGGTAGCACAAGACTTTCTGACTTAAGCGATATGATAGGATTTGAAATAGAATCTGAGGAATTTGATTCTATTGGAGGATATGTAATAGGTTATTTAGGAAGAATGCCTAAGGTTGGAGAGGAAATTAAAACTAATAACTTTAGAGTTATTGTTGAAGAATTAGATAGAAATAGGGTAAAAAAGGTTAGAGTTTACACATATAAACGAGAAAAAGAGGAGAGTTAAGGGTGCTTAGTTTAGCTTTGGAAGAGGCAGAAAAAGCAAGAGAAAAGGGAGAAGTTCCTGTAGGAGCTGTAATAGTAAAGGATGGAGAAATAATTGCAAGGGCTCATAATTTAAAGGAGACCTTAAAAGATCCAACAGCCCATGCAGAAATTCTTGCCATAAGAGAAGCTTGTAATAAACTAAATAATTGGAGACTTCATGGTTGCGAGATGTATGTTACTTTAGAGCCTTGTCCTATGTGTGCTGGAGCTATTCTTCAAAGTAGACTTTCAAAAATTTATATTGGTACCTTTGATGATACAACAGGAGCAGCTGGTTCTGTAGTTAATATTCTTCAAAATCATAATCTAAATTATTTTCTTGAAGTAGTTTGGCAGAATGATGAAAAATGTAGTAAAATATTAACAAAATTTTTCAAAGATAGACGAGGGTAAGTAATGATTTACTTACCCTTTTTATGTTATACTGAGAATACAAATATTGGTGGGGGTGCATTATGAGCAAATTAGATATGATGGTAGGATATGAAATGAATTTCTATGAAAAGAAATTTGAAGAAAACATAAAGAAATTATCTTACTATATGCATAGATGTTTTAATGAAACTATAGGAGAAAAAGTGGCAGGAATAGCTATAGAAGAAAATCTTTTATATGCTTGGTCATATTACTTCGTTACAATAGCTGATGAAGATCCTAAAATGGGTGACAGAATAATGATGGGGCTTATAAATCACTTTAATACATTATTAGAAGATGAAAATGTAAGAATAAATGGTAAAGAAGGGGCAAAATTAATGATAGATCCTTCTTTCTGTAGAGTATGGTTTGGTACAAGTTTAAATGTTATGTTAGTTAAAAAATATGGTGAAGAAGACTATAAAGAAGTTTTCAACTATATAAAAGATAACTATTTACAAAAAGAATGTAAAATAAGATCACTAAAGGTTTCATAATATTTTTAATCAGTAGGTAAAGCTTTACTTACTGATTTTTCTTTATGTGCTATAATTAATAAAAATTTATGGTATTTTTATTTAAAGAAATTAGTTTGAAAGAAGTGTTTTTATGAAAATAAATAAAAGATATTTAGCTATCTTTTTAATCTTATTAATTATTGAGGTTTTTATTGCACTATTTGTACATGATAATTTTATTAGACCTTATATAGGTGATGTTTTAGTTGTAATAGTTATATACACATTTATAAGAGGAATAATTGGAAGAAAAATAAAAAATTTACCCATATATATTTTTTTATTTGGTGTTTTAGTTGAGGTTTTACAATACTTTAGAATAGTTGAGATATTACATCTTCAAAATAGTAGATTTTTTACAATTCTCATAGGTACATCCTTTGATGTAAAAGATATTATATGCTATTTTGTAGGAACTTTAATTTTAATCTTTTGGGAAGTTATTAATAAAGAGTAATAATTTTTAGTGAGCTCAAGTTTTGGGTTCACTTTTTTTACATAAATAAGAATAGGATAGCATATTATTTATAGAGAATATTATGTAATAGTATTAGGAGGATCCTATTGTGAAGGAAGACCAATTTAACATAGAAACTTTAATAGTAGCAATATTAGTAATGTTAACAATAATAAACATAGATGTGGTTCATGTAACAGAGGCGCAGAGCGTAAAAATAGAAATAGAAACAGAAGAGGATATACCAATAGTTTCAGATGTTTTTATAACAGTAGATGATGCTAAAAAATGGGCACAAGGAAAAGGAGCCACTAAGGAATTTGTTGAACTTGCTGATTTATATTGGGAATATTCAGATGAACATGGGGATGTTAATCCAGCTTTAGCGTATGTACAAGCAGCTAAGGAAACTGCCTATGGTAATTTTGGAGGAGTATTAGATGCTTCATATCATAATCCATGTGGGTTAAAAACAAATAAGGGTGGGAGCGATAAAGACCCTAAAGCTCATATGAAATTTAAAAGTTGGAATGAGGGAGTAAAGGCTCATTTGGATCATTTAGCATTATATGCAGGGGCAGAAGGATATCCAAAGGCTGAAACAAAGGACCCTAGACACTTTGCTTCAATATTTGGGAAAGCTAATTCAGTAATTGATTTAAGCAAAAATTGGGCACCAAGCCCTACCTATGGAGAAGAAATTCTTTGCATGTACAATGAGATGATGGAAGGGGCAGGAAATAAGGATATAGAGGTAATGAATATATTTTAAGTTAGGAAAATTATATAGAGATTTAGATATAAAAATTGGGATATAAAAAGCTTTTGTTTATAAGCTTTTTATATCCCATTAATTTATATTCTATTAATTTATATAATTAAATTTTAAGTTCCACAATATGTTACATAAGGAGTGTCACTTTTCTCAGGTAACTTAGTGTACTTTTCTAAATCCTTAGAATAACTATAAGGATTCTTTAGTGCTTCTAATAGATTATCCATAAAAGTAAAATCACCTTTTTCAGCATTTTTAAGAGCTTCTTCAACTAAGTGATTTCTAGGAATTATATAAGGATTATTATTCATCATTAAATTCCTTACTTCTTCATTTGGTCTATTTTCTTCTTTTAATCTATTTTGCCAAAGAGCATACCAAGTTTTGAATTCATCACTACTAAATACTTTTTCATCTTCAAATTTATTAAGAGTTAAAGATACAAAGGTATTAGTAAAATCTGCTTCATATTTTTGCATTGTGCTTAAAAGCCCTTCAATTAGCAATTCATCATTTTCTTTTTCTGTGAAAAGACCAAGTTTAGTTCTCATTTTATTGAACCAATATTTTTTATATAGTTTAGAAAAGTTTGATATGGACTTTTTAGCAATATTAACAGCCTCATCTAGGTTAGGGTTTAGAAGAGGAAGTAGTGCTTCTGAGAATCTAGCTAAGTTCCATAAAGCCATATTAGGTTGATTTCCATAGGCATATCTACCAGCATAATCAATAGAACTAAATACTGTGTTTGTATCATAAGTATCCATAAATGCACATGGTCCATAATCTATAGTTTCTCCTGAAATTACCATATTATCAGTGTTCATAACCCCATGAATGAATCCAACACTTTGCCACTTAACTATAAGTTCAGCTTGACGATTTATTACCTCTTCAAGAAATAAAATATATTTATTTTCATTATCAGCTATATTAGGAAAGTGTCTTTTAATAGTATAGTCAGCAAGACTTTTAAGATCCTCTAAAGTGCCCCATTGAGCTGCATAAGCAAAAGTTCCAACTCTAATGTGACTAGAAGCTATTCTTGTTAATATAGCACCTTGTTCAAATCTTTCTCTTAAAACTTCCTCACCAGTACTTACTACCGCAAGGCTTCTAGTTGTAGGAATTCCAAGACCATGCATACCTTCGCTTATTATATATTCTCTAAGCATAGGTGCAAGGGCAGCCTTTCCATCTCCACCTCTTGAATATATTGTTCTACCAGACCCTTTTAATTGAACATCATATCTTTTACCATCTTTAGTTACATGTTCTCCTAATAAGAGTGCTCTACCATCTCCTAGCATTGTAAAATGGCCAAATTGGTGACCGGCATAAGCCTGTGCAATTGGTACAATTCCTGGGAAAGTTTCATTTCCTGCAAATATATTAAGACCAAAATCGCTGTTTAAAACTTCTTCATTAAGCCCAAGTTCTTCAGCAAGAGAAGTATTAAACTTAATAAGTTTAGGATTTTTTGAACCCTTTGGATTTTGTTCACTAAAGAATATATTTGGAAGAGTTAAATAAGTGTTTTCTAGGTTAAAACCTGTTTTTGATTGAAAATTTTTATTATCCATATTAAAATCCTTTGCCTTATAATTTATTTCAAATTTTATTCCATCCCTTATATTATGCGTAAAAATTCTTATTAAATTAAAAAACAAGATTTAACTTATTATAGCACTAATAATTGTAAATTTTCATATTAAAAATAAGTTTAACAATTTAGAGTGGGTAAGGTTAGATGTGTTTAATTGAAATTTGAATTGTATTCAAAAATATTTTAAAAAATATTCAAAAATTTAGTGAGGTTATGGTAATTATATGGTATAATTTCAGTGCAAGTGTTAATCGTTATCAAAAAAGGGGAGATTAATACTTGAAAAAAATAACGGGGGATATAAAAATGAAAAGAAAGATTTGTAAGGCGCTTATTTGTGCTACGCTAGCAACTAGCCTATGGGCTGGGGCATCAACTAAAGTCTACGCTTGGGATGGGAAGATTGACGGAACAGGAACTCATGCTATGATTGTAACTCAAGGGGTTTCAATCTTAGAAAATGATCTCTCCAAAAATGAACCAGAAAGTGTAAGAAAAAACTTAGAGATTTTAAAAGAGAACATGCATGAGCTTCAATTAGGTTCTACTTATCCAGATTATGATAAGAATGCATATGATCTATATCAAGATCACTTCTGGGATCCTGATACAGATAATAATTTCTCAAAGGATAATAGTTGGTATTTAGCTTATTCTATACCTGACACAGGGGAATCACAAATAAGAAAATTTTCAGCATTAGCTAGATATGAATGGCAAAGAGGAAACTATAAACAAGCTACATTCTATCTTGGAGAGGCTATGCACTATTTTGGAGATATAGATACTCCATATCATCCTGCTAATGTTACTGCCGTTGATAGCGCAGGACATGTTAAGTTTGAGACTTTTGCAGAGGAAAGAAAAGAACAGTATAAAATAAACACAGTAGGTTGCAAAACTAATGAGGATTTTTATGCTGATATCTTAAAAAACAAAGATTTTAATGCATGGTCAAAAGAATATGCAAGAGGTTTTGCTAAAACAGGAAAATCAATATACTATAGTCATGCTAGCATGAGTCATAGTTGGGATGATTGGGATTATGCAGCAAAGGTAACTCTAGCTAACTCTCAAAAAGGAACAGCGGGATATATTTATAGATTCTTACACGATGTATCAGAGGGTAATGATCCATCAGTTGGAAAGAATGTAAAAGAACTAGTAGCTTACATATCAACTAGTGGTGAAAAAGATGCTGGAACAGATGACTACATGTATTTTGGAATCAAAACAAAGGATGGAAAAACTCAAGAATGGGAAATGGACAACCCAGGAAATGATTTTATGACTGGAAGTAAAGACACTTATACTTTCAAATTAAAAGATGAAAATCTAAAAATTGATGATATACAAAATATGTGGATTAGAAAAAGAAAATATACAGCATTCCCAGATGCTTATAAGCCAGAAAACATAAAGGTAATAGCAAATGGAAAAGTTGTAGTAGACAAAGATATAAATGAGTGGATTTCAGGAAATTCAACTTATAATATAAAATAATAAAAGTAAAAAATAATTATTGGTTTTGGTGGTATTTACAAAATAAAAGCTTAGGAAAGATAAAGTCTTTCTTAAGCTTTTATTTTACTTATTTTTAGAGATTTAGGGATTATTACTTTAAGTAATAATCCTTTTGTTTTAAGAATATAATCAATAAGAATATGGTTTCTATATTAGGAGGATTAAATGAAAGTAGATATAATTTCAGGATTCCTAGGAGCTGGCAAAACTACTTTAATAAAAAAGCTTTTAGATACCTTAGTAAAGGATGAAAAGGTAGCTATTGTGGAAAATGAATATGGAGAAGTTGGAATTGATGGAGATTTACTTAAAGATAGAAGAATTGAAGTAAAAGAAATTAATTCTGGGTGTATATGTTGCACCATAAAGGGTGACTTTAAACAAAATATTTTAGACATAATATCAAATTACAGACCAGATAGAATCATAATTGAACCTTCAGGAGTAGCTAATTTTTCTCAAGTTCTTGAATCTATAAAAGAAGCTCATATAGAGGGTTTAAGAATAAATATGAAAATAACCATGGTTGATGCTCAAAATGTTCATATGTATATGAAAAACTTTGGGGATTTTTATAGAAGTCAATTAGTAAATGCAAACACAGTAATATTAACTAGGGTAGAAAAACTTTCTGATAAGGAAATTACTCATGTTTGTAATGAAATAAAAACAATAAACAATAAGGCTAACATTATAACCACTGAGTTAAGTAAGTTAAGCCCAGAAAGAATAATTCAAGTTTCAGAGAAAAAAGTTGAAAGTTTAATAGAGAATATAAATATTAAAAAGCCTAAAAGAATAGGTCTAAGAAGAGTTTCTGCACCTGAGTTTTTTGAAAATTGGGGAGTGGAGACACCAAAAACATTTGAATATTCTGAGTTAGTAAAAATTTTAAATGAATTTCAAAACAACAAGCATGGTGAGGTTTTAAGGGCCAAGGGAATAATAAAATCTAAAGATAATAAGTGGTTTAAATTTGATTTTGTACCAAATGATATTTCTATTGTTAATTATAAAAGTGATTATACAGGTAGGGTTTGTGTTATAGGAAGAAATTTAAATAAAGATAGCATAGATAAATTATTTTCTTAAAAATAAGGGGGAGGGTTATGTGAAAAAATGTTCAGTTGATTTAATAACAGGTTTTTTATCATCAGGAAAAACATCCTTCATAAATCACATTTTAGATGATTTTTCTAAGGAGGAGGTTTTAGTAATACAATGTGAGTATGGGCAGGAAGAATTAATAAATTGTAGGAAAAATATTAATGTAAAAAAGTTTTATAGCATGGATGAATTAAAGGAAGAGGATTTAATAAGAAGCTTAAAGTTTTATGCGCCTAAGAGAGTTTTTATTGAGTGCAATGGGGTTAGTGAAACTAAAAAGTTTATAGATAAAGTTACAAACAGTAAGCTTAAGGAATATTTAAAGATTGGGATTATAGTTAATTTAATTGATATGACAACTTTTAATATGTTTTTAAAGAACATACCTTCAATGATAATACCCAACATATCACTAAGCAATCTTATTGTCTTAAATAAATGTAATGAAATAAGTGAAAATGCTTTAAAAGAATATAAAGATATGATAGAAAGATTTAATCATAATGCCCATATAGTTAATTGCATAGGTAAGGAAGGAACTAATATGAACTTTAACAAAGAAAGACTTATAAACAGGATGATGGGATAAATATGGAGCTTTTAAATAAATTTTCTATAGTCTTTTCTAGTATAGTAATAGAAGCACTGCCTTTTATACTTATAGGGGCAGTGCTAGCTTCCTTTATGCAAGTTTATATTTCAAATAATATTTTTAATAAAATCATATCTAAAAATAAATTATTAGGATCAATTGAAGCTGGGATAATAGGAGTTTTTTTACCTGTTTGTGAATGTGCCACAGTGCCTATAACAAAGGGATTATTAAATAAAAAGGTGCCTTTAAATGTGGCTATAACTTACATGTTGGCTGCTCCTATAGTTAATCCGCTGGTTATATTGTCAACATATTATGCCTTTGATGGAAACATAAAGGTAGTATTGTTGAGAGTAGGCGTAGGCTTTTCAATAGCTGTCATAGCGGGGTTACTTATGCTTTGTTTAAGTGGAGAAAATAATATTTTCATAGACAATGGTGAAGGAGAATTACAAGGAAAATGTCTTTGTGGATGTTCAGAAATAGATGATAATTCTAGTAAGCCTATAAGGCTTTTAAAGCATACATCCTTAGAGTTTTATGAAATAGGAAAATATTTTATAGTTGGAGCAACTTTAGCTGCCATATTTCAAACCTTTGTACCAAGGGATATTATTTTTTATTTTGAAAATAGTGCAGTTTTATCAATAATAATCCTTATGGCTTTTTCATTCTTAATTTCATTGTGTTCAGAGGCAGATGCCTTTGTTGCTAGTACCTTTATGAATAGATTTTCTTTAGGATCAATAACTGGATTTTTGATTATAGGGCCCATGATAGATTTAAAAAATACAATAATGTTATTTTCTATATTTAAAAAATCTTTTGTTATTAAACTTTTATTTGTAGTCTTTTCACTTTGCTTCATAGCTTCAGCTTTGATATTTTAAGGAGGAACCTTTATGAGAAAATTTAATTTTAGTGAATTCATATGGTTTCTTATATTATTTTACTTTGAATATTTAATAGTAAAAATGTTTATGAGTGAAAAGATTTTTTTGATTATATCAAGAGATATGAAGGCATATGTAATTTTGGCCATAATATTATTATTTTTGATTTTAGTTATACAATTTTTCAATATTTTTAAAACCTCAACTAGAAGAAGTTTTAAGGGTGGATATTTAATTTTTATTTTTGCTTTAGTCATTTTAAATATAGCTAATGGATTAAATATTAATCAGGTATCCTTAAATTTAAAAGGGGTTAAGTTATATCATGATAGACATAAAGAGAGTGAACATAATCACCTACACTCTAATGAAAAATTAAATAGTAATGAAGCTTTAGTATTTACAGAGAAAAATTTTCATAGTTCCTTAGAAGAATTAATAATTCATATAGAAGATTTTGTAGGAAAAGAAATTTCTATAGAAGGGCTTCTATATGTTAGTGAATTATATGAAAAAGAAGAATTTGCAATTACCCAAATAGATATGACTTGCTGCATAGCTGATTCAGTGTACTTAGGAGTATTATGCAAGGGTGATTTGCCAGATTTAAAAAATGGAAGTGAAATAAAAGTTAAGGGATTAGTTGAATCTAAAAAGATTAAAAATAGTGCAGGAGAAGAAATTGAAATTCCATTTATAAATGTATTTTACACAGATACATTACAGTAAATTTAATCAATAAAAAATTAAAGAGACTTTTTAATAAATTATCTTATGTATGAATATATCAATAAAAATTAATACTAGCTTAAAACAGGATTCTAAATATAAAATTAAATAGATAAGATAGAAGCTTAATAATAAGACTGTTATATTACAGATTTTATTATTAAGTTTTTTTATAATATTTTTATTTAAATGCGAATGATACATATTTACTTAACAATTTTACTGTAGTATTATTATAAAAAATTAAAAGGAATGGGAGAGTTTAGATGAATCCAGTAGCATTTTCAATTGGTAGTTTTGAAGTAAGATGGTATGGCATAATCATAGCATTAGGAATTTTAATTGCAATGACCTTGGTAAGTATTAACGCAAAGAAAAAGAATTTAAACTTTGATGTTATCTTAGATTTATTTTTATGGTGCTTTCCTTTTGCTATTATAGGGGCTAGAGCATATTACGTGCTTTTTGAGTTTGAAAATTATCATAGCTTTTGGGATATGATAAACATAAGACAAGGTGGCTTAGCAATTCATGGAGGAATAATAGGAGCTTTCTTAACTGCATTTATTTATTGTAAGGTTAAAAAAGTAGATTTTTTAGCCTATGCAGATATTGTGGCTCCAGCTTTTATATTAGCCCAAGGAATAGGTAGATGGGGGAATTTCTTTAACCAAGAGGCGCATGGTGGACAAGTAACTAATGAGTTTATCAGTAAATTTCCTGAGTTTATTCAAAGGGGTATGTACATAAATGGAGCATATTATCACCCTACATTCTTATATGAAAGTATATGGGATATATTTGTGGCAATTTTATTGATGATAATTTTATATAATATTACAGATAGATATAAGGGAGTAGTTATTTCTGCTTATATATCTTTATATTCTCTAGGAAGATTCTTTATTGAATGGCTAAGAACAGATAGTTTATATTTTATGAATATTAGAGTTGCTCAATTAATTAGCTTATTAGGAATTATTATTGGAATTGTGGCAATAATAATTATTGTTTCAAGAGGAAAGGAAAAGGGAAAAGGTATATTTATAAATTAGATTTATATGTGGCTGTATCAATTTTATTTAGAAGATATTATTTTTAATTTTCTTTTTAAGCTTTGATACAGCTCATTTTTAAGTGATTATATTAAAATAAATATAAGGTAAAAGTATTATTTAAATCAAAATTTCTAATTTATACTAATTTTATTTATATAAGTATAATAATTATAATTAAATTTTCAGTATTGAATTGGTTAGACTTATATGTTAGAATGAAAAAGTATTACAAATTAATATTTATTATGGAGAGATGTCCGAGTGGTCGAAGGAGCACGCCTGGAACGCGTGTGTAGGGGAAACTCTACCGAGGGTTCAAATCCCTCTCTCTCCGCCATGCCGTGCTAGATGGGGAGTTAGCGGTGCCCTGTAACCTGCAATCCGCTACAGCAGGATCGAAGTCCTCATAGAGGCTCTAACTTGTGGAGTCTGCCCTATGTAAGTGGTGTTGAGAGTTGGGCCCCACGCAATGGAAACCTGTGAACCTCGTCAGGTCCGGAAGGAAGCAGCGATAAGCAGTCATTTTCATGTGCCGTGGATACGTCTGGCTTGAGCTAACTGCATAGGTAACGTTCATAAGTTATTGTCGAAGTGAGGTGCACGGTTTTATTATGTAATTAAACTTTTAACAGAGTATGTTAAAAGTTTTTTTTATTTTGTTAAATTATGTTTTCTATATGTTTACGAAACATTAATAAAAACTTTTATACTTGTTGATATAATAATGTACATATGCTTATGATAAAATGTAATTTTACGGAGGAAGCTATGGTAAGAAAACTTTTGGTAGGAATTCTATGGGTAACTTTATCGCTTTTCGTTCTTGGATGTAGTACAAGTGGTGAAAAAAATACAATCAATATTCCTATAGAAAAGAGTATGGAAGAAGAGAAACATAAAGACGAAGAAGAGTATATAGATAAAATTTCATCTACTATTGTTAATATGAGTGTAGATGGTTCTATAAAAAATATGAGAACAGTATTTGAAACTGGTAAATTAAATAATACTATGATTGAACAGTTAGAAATATCAAATAATTTTTTTAAATGTTTAATAGAGGATCTTAAAGGGGTAAATGTTCCAGAAAAATTTGCTTCATATAATGATGATATAATAGATAATTTAAATAAGGCTAAATCCTCTTTAGAAGTTATGAAGAATTCTCATGATGAGGAAACTATAAAAAGTAATGCAAAGATTTTTATAGAAAGTAATAAGGACGTATCTAACTTAGTAGATAAAATATTAGTTTACTATGCTGGATGCTAAACCAATAATATTAAATTGTCATAAATAAGTTAATATTTAAAAGATATTTTATGTTATTCATAGGTTTTTTAAAGTTTTTTTAATATTATATCATTAATTCCTATTGACTTTTTATGGTTTAACAATTAAAATTCTATTAAGATAATAAATTGAAATTTGGAGAGTATTGAGTATGAAAAATTTAAACTTAACTAGAGCTTCAAAATTAAATACCTTTTACTTTAGCTATTATAGTTAAGTTTGCGTTTATGATATATAAAAGATTCATAGATGCAAACTAGGTTTGTATCTATGATGGCTAAGTTTAAAATGCATGTAGATCCACATAGATAAACACTATGTGGCTTTTTATTTAAGGCACTAAGGCCACATAGTTTTACACTATGTGGCTTTTTTATATGAAAAATATAAATTAATTAGATTGGGGTTGTAAAAAATGAACAAAAAGAAAGATATATTAGTAATAGGATTTGCCTTATTCTCTATATTCTTTGGGGCTGGAAACCTAATATTTCCTCCATACATAGGATTAACATCAGGAAGTGAATGGTTAATTAGTTTTTTAGGATTTATAATATCAGACGTAGGAATAATATTTTTATCAATAGTTGCAGTTTCTAAGGCTGGATCTTTCCAAGGGGTTGTTGGAAGAGCAGGTAAAAAGTTTGGTATTACCTTAGAAATTTTAATGATGTTATGCTTAGGACCTATATTAGTAGTGCCAAGGACTGCAGCAACAACATTTGAAATGAGTATTTCTCCACTTTTAGGAAATGTAAATCCATATGTATTTTCAGTAATATTCTTTTTAATAGTTTTTGTGCTAACAATAAAGCCTAATAAGGTTATGGATATAATCGGAAAGGTTCTAACACCATTATTGCTTATATCATTATCAGTATTAATAATAAAGGGAATTATAAATCCTATTGGAGATTTAGAAAAAGTTAATTCAGGTAAGTTATTTATGACTGGGATTACTCAAGGATATCAAACAATGGATGCTTTAGGAACTGGAGGAATTGTAGCACTTGTTATGGCTTCATTTGCAAGTAAAGGCTATAAGGACAAAAAAGAAAATAGAATGCTTACAATAAAATCTGCCTTAATTGCATGTATTGGACTAGCTATTGTTTATGGAGGATTAACATTCTTAGGGGCTACATCTTCAACTTTATATGATAGCAGTATTTCACAAACAACATTACTTATGAATATAACTAATGCAATTTTAGGGTCAACAGGTACTATTATGTTAGCAATAGTAATAGGACTTGCTTGTCTTACAACGGCTGTAGGATTAACTTCTGTTACGGCTAAATACTTTGAAGATGTATCTAACAAAAAATTAAAATACAAATATATAGTAATAGCAATATGTGTATTTAGTGCATTATCTTCTAATTTAGGAGTAGATAAAATAATAGAAATTGCAGTACCTGTATTAAGCTTAATTTATCCAGTTTCTATATTATTAGTAGTAATGAGTATATTTGAAAAATTCGTTCCAAATAATGTAGTGGTAAAGGGAGCTACTTATGCAACTCTTTTAATAAGCTTACTTACTGTAATTGATAGCTTAGGAATAAAGTTTGAATTTGTTCATAACTTACCTCTTGCAAACCTAGGATTTAACTGGGTTGTTCCAGCTATAGTTGGAGGATTAATAGCAGGGTTAGTATTTAGAAAAAGAGAAGTTGTATCTTTAGAAGAATCATATTAAATAATTAAATAAAAGTTATAGAAAAAATGTAAAACTCCATTAAGTAGATATTTCATAAAATCTACCTAAATAGGAGTTTTTACTTTTTTATAATTAGGATAATATATTCTAAAATAATAATTTATTCTGATTTTTAATAATTATAACTAAAAATAAGATTAGTAAAATAACCAAAATAGATTTTAATAATAAGGCTTTTTTATTATTTAGATTATTTATATTTTTATCACAATTTGAATTAAATTTTTTTTATTAAGTCATTAGGAATAAGCATTATAATAACCTCTAAATAAATTATAGCTAAGGATATATTGAAGATTATATCTTTTTATAGTTAAAAAACTTAAACTTATTACCATTTTCTTCATAAATAGAACTTTCATAAGTTTTTATCCATTTAGAATAATCTACTTTAGGGAAATAAGTATCTCCTTTATATTCCTTTAAAACTTCAGTTATATATAATTTTGAAGCATATTTTAAAAACTCAGAATATATTTTCCCACCACCTATTATAAAGATTTCTTCCTTACTATCTTTATACTCAGAAATAAGGTTATTTAAATCATTATAAATAATTACGTCCTTATGATTATGAGAAAAATATTTCTTGGTACTTAAAACTAAATGAGTTCTTCCAGGTAAAACAAAGGGAAGAGATTCAAAGGTTTTTCTTCCCATTAATATTTTTTTCCCCATAGTGAGTTCTTTAAACCTTTTTAAATCAGATGGAATATTCCAAGGCATTTTGTTATTAACTCCAATGATATTATTAATACTTTTGGCAACAATTATAGAAAACATATAAAAAATCCTTTCAAGGTTAATATAAAAATATTATTAAGATAATTATATATTTATTTTTAAAAAAGAAAATATTAATCATGATATAATGGTTTAACTAAGAAAAATATAAAATAAGTGTGATAGGTATTATGGCTTGTTTTGATGTATAATAATTATATGTTAATACAGGCTTAGAGAGGTGAATAATTTGGCATATAAAGCTTTGTATAGAGAGTGGAGACCACAAACCTTTAATGATGTTGTAGGTCAAGAACATATAACCACTACATTAAAAAATCAGATAATAAATGAAAGAACAGCTCATGCATATTTATTTTGTGGTACTAGAGGAACTGGTAAAACCTCTACAGCTAAGGTAATGGCTAAGGCTTTAAACTGTTTAGATTTAAAAGACGGAGAACCTTGTAATCAGTGTGAGATGTGTAAAAAAATAAATGAAGGATTAGCAATAGATATAACTGAACTTGATGCAGCTTCAAACAATGGGGTAGATAACATAAGGGATATAATTGATGATGTTCAATACCCACCTCAGGAAGCTAGATTTAAAGTTTACATAATGGATGAGGTTCACATGCTTTCTATTGGGGCAGTTAATGCTTTTTTAAAGACTTTAGAAGAACCACCAAAGAATGTAGTCTTCATTTTGGCTACAACAGATCCTCAAAAATTACCTATAACTATATTATCAAGATGTCAAAGATTTGACTTCAAAAGGATTAGTAGAAAAGATATAACAGGAAGATTAAGAAAGATAGTTACTGAGCAAGGGATATTCTGTGATGATAAAAGTTTAGACCTTGTTGCAAGAGTATCTGATGGAGCTATGAGAGATTCATTAAGTATATTAGATCAAGCTATTTCTATAGGGGATGGTAAGGTAGATTATGATGAATTAGTTTCTATGTTAGGTCTTGTAACTAATGATAATTTATTTAAAATAGTGGATTCTATAATAAAAAGAGATATAGAAAGTGCTATGGAAATAATAGAAGAATTAGTTCTTACAGGAAAGGATATGACTCTTTTCATAAAGGACTTAATAGTTCATTATAGAAACTTGCTTATGATAAAGGTAACTTCAAATCCAGAGGAAGTTTTAGATACTGCTGAGGAAAATATAGAAAAACTTAAAGTTCAAGGTGCTAAGTTAAAGGTTGAAGAAATCATGAGATGCATAAGAATTGTGCAAGAATGTGATGAAGAGGCTAAACTTAGTAAACAGGCTAGAGTTTATTTAGAGCTTGCAGTAATAAAAATGTGCAAAATAGAGTATGATACTTCTAAGGAAGTTATGCTAGCAAGAATAAATAAGTTAGAACAAGCAATAAGAAGTGGAAATATACAGGTTAATACTAATTTAGAAGAGGTTAAATCACAAGTTTCAAATGAAGCTTCAAATAATAAAACTTTAAATAATAAACAACAGAATGCTACAAAAAGTTCAAATAATTATGAAGTGGTAAATGAAAATTCAACCCTAACACCAGAGTATTTAAGAAAGGTTTGGAAAGATATACTTGAAACCTTTAAGAGTAGAGGAAAGTATATGGTTTATATAGCCTTAGCAAAGGGTATAAGCAAAGTTTCTTGTAACAAAGGTGTTGTTGAATTTAGATATACTTATGAATATAGACATAATAAAGAAAGACTTGAAAAACATGATTTCTCTAAAATAGTAAATGATATATTTTCAGAAGTTTTAAAGGAACCTGTAAGAGTTGTATATAGTGTAGAACAAGGAACAGAAGAGGAAAAAGCTGAGGAAGCTGATTTAGAAGCTAGACTTTCAGGTATTATGGGTGATGGTCTAGAAATAGTTGAAGAATAGAATAAAATTGTAACCAAATAATAATGATTAAGCATATAATCTAATATTATAGTAAATTTTTCAAAAATACTATATAATATTAAGGAGTTAATTTTTAAGGAGGATGTAAGTATGGCAAGAGGTGGATTTCCAGGCGGAATGGGAAACATGAATAATTTAATGAAGCAAGCACAAATGCTTCAAAAACAAATGCAATCAATGCAAGAGGAAATCGAAGCATCAGAATTCGAAGGCTCAGCTGGCGGCGGTGCAGTTGTTGCAAAAGTTAACGGAAAGAAAGAATTAATCGCACTTAATATAAAGCCAGAAGTTGTAGATCCAGATGATGTTGAAATGTTAGAAGATCTAGTTTTCTCAGCTGTTAAGCAAGCTTTAGAAAAAGCTTCTGAAGAAACTTCAGAAAAGATGGGTAAATTAACTGGTGGAATGGGAATGCCAGGATTATTCTAATAGAAATACTTATTAAATTTGAAAACTCTGCTGAAACTTCTCAGCGGAGTTTTTTATAAATAGAGAGAATTTAGTTTAAATAATAGGAGGAAAAAGGATGGAATTTTATCCAGTAGCTATAGAAAAGTTAATTGAAGAGTTTGCTAAATTACCTAGTATAGGAAAAAAATCAGCTCAAAGGTTAACTTTACATATTTTAAATTTGCCAAAGGATGAGGTAGAGGAATTTGCAAATGCCCTAGTCAAAGCAAGAGGAACTATTAAATATTGTTCTGTATGTGGTAACTTTACAGATACAGATCCATGTGCAATATGTTCAAATCCTAATAGAGAAAAAGATATAATATGTGTGGTTGAACAACCTAAGGATATTATGACAATGGAAAAAGTTAAAGAATTTAATGGTTTATATCATGTTTTACATGGAACTATTTCTCCAATGCAAGGAAGAGGACCACAGGATATAAGAATAAGAGAATTAGTAGCAAGAATGAGCGGAGATGTAAAAGAGGTTATTGTAGCTACAAACCCTACTATTGAAGGGGAAGCTACAGCTATGTATATTTCAAAGATATTAAAGCCATTAGATGTTAAGGTTACTAGAATTGCAGCAGGAATCCCAGTTGGGGGAGATTTAGAGTATGCAGATGAAGTAACTTTATCTAAAGCATTAGAAGGTAGAACTGTTATATAAAGATTATTTAGGCCTTGTGATTCTAAATAAGATATAAATTATTTTATAATACAAATTGAGATTAAAATATAGTATTAAATCTTTATATCAGTAATTAAATAATATAAATACAAGGGAATTAACTAGTTAAAAAAGTTAAAATACAAAGTTAAATCTTTATAACACTGAATATAACTTGGACATTTTGGAAATAATTCCAAAGGAATAAGTTGGAGGTGTTAGTTATGGATAAAAAGAAAATTTCTGATTACTTAATAAAAAAGATAGATTATTCAAATGAAGATGAGGAAATATTAAAAGCTATTGAGCAAACCATACTAGAAATGGAGGTTGCAAGATCAGCTTTTCAAAATGCTTGTGATGATAAACTTATAGAATCTTTAATATATAAAGAGCAAGATATTAACGCTAGATATGAATACCTAATAAGAGAAGCTAAAAAAAGAGGTATAAAAGTTAGTATGGAACATATATTTAAGAATGCTAGGATAAGTATAATTTAAAAAGGTGGTAGATTTATGGATATAGGAGCTTTATCCTTAGATGATATAATTCTTCTAATTGTAGGAGTGCTTGTTGCAATATTAATTTTAAGGTTAATATTTGGATCAATAGGGAAAATAATAGGTTTGGTTATTAATAGTGTCTTTGGGGCTATACTACTTATGATTGTTAATTACTTTGGAGCTTATTTTGGAATAACTATAGGAATAAACTTGTTAACTGCTTTAATAGCAGGTATTTTAGGAATACCTGGAGTAGTTTTAATGATATTATTCCAAGTTTTTGTTAGATAAATATAAGAATTTATATAAATAAAAAAACAGGTGAAATCACCTGTTTTTTTATTTTTAGATGGGAGGAAACTTGCAAAGTAAGCAAGGAATGTATTAAGCACTTCTTCCTTTTCTAAGGAGAGGAGTAGTCAAAAATGAAGAAGCAATTAATCACTCTTTATATTAATATATGTTTTTAAATAAAATTTGCTACTTAAAGAAATAAAAATCATAAAAATATATTTATAAAAGTATATTTATAGAGAATTTATACTTTAGTGAATGGAGAATTTTATGAAGAGTAATAACTTAATTCTAGATAAATACAAGTCTAGAGGGATTAGAGGATTAATAGTCTTAGGAATAACCTATTTCTTTTTAATGGGAAATTACAGTATGATAAGATACTTTTTTCAGGCGGGGCAAGGGGATTTAGATATTTCCATAATAAATAAATGTTTTTCAATGGGTAGTGTAGATAAATTTTTATTATTTTTATTTTTAGTTTGGAGTGTTGGATTTTTATTTGAAGATAAGGAAAAGGAGCTAAAGGAAAATTTAGCTGTGGGAGAGGAGAATACAAAGAAATATTTCTTTTCTAAAGTTATTTTAATTTATGGAGTTTCTCTAATGCCTATGGTGATTAACATATTTATAAAATTAATTTTTTATATACCATATAGAAATTCTTTTAGTTTAGATAAGCTTATTATAAGTTTTCTTTATTTCATAGCATTAGGATTATTATTTACTTCAATAATTTTTATTATGAATTTAATTGTTAAAGATAGAATGTTTGCTGGGGTCTTTCCAATATTTTTTATGGAGGGTTTAATTTTAATCTTTTCAGTAAGTGAGCTTTTAATTAGTGATAAACTTATTTGGGTTAGAAATTCATTAGGTTTTATTGGTGATAAAGTCTTATTAATTTTTAATTTATTAAATTTAGATTTTCAGGTAAATTCTTTTTCTTTAGGAAGACAGCTTACATTTATAATAATTTTATCCTCAATTTCAGTACTGCTTATTTATATTTCAAGCTTAATTTTAAAAATAATGAATTTTAAATATTTGGATAGACTATATTTCTTTGAAATACCTAGATATTTTATTTATATTTCTATGAGTATATTAATTGGATTTGTATTTGTAAATGCCGTAGGATATTTAATTATAATGTTTATTCCAAGTGTAAGTTATGTTAAGGGAACCTTTATGGTTAACATAGCATCTTTAATTTCTATGGTTTTATTATTTGTTTTTTTAGAGATTTTATATAGAAGAAAGATATTAAATAAGGATTTAGTAGAAGATAATATTGAAGTATGTAATGAGATTCAACCTTGTGTGGGTGATTTTATTGAATTTGATGAAACTACAGGGTTTTTAGATAATAATAAGACAATTGATAAGGAAGAAAATTTTAATAATAGTTTATAAGATAAATGAGAATCAAACAAATATAGTAGTCTTCCTCTTAAACTTACAATTTAAATAAATATAATATTTATAAGAATCTTTTTGTTTTAAAGAAAAGATTAAAAGTGATATACTTTTAACTGTATGTAAGAGAGGAACAGGAGGTTTGTTATGGCTGTTGGAACAAGTATAAATTGTAAGTATTGTATAGATTTTAAGAATGATAGATGTGATGGAACAGAAAAAAATTGTCTTTGTAGACTTTGTCCTAGAAATTTAGGACAATGTATATGTGTAAAATACTGTAGAGAAACAGAGTCAGTTTTATTTTGGAATGATGAAGAGGAATAATTTAGTATAAAAAAACTTTCTTAGAAAATACTAAGTATATAGTATTGTTCTGAGAAAGGAGAATTTGTATGGCTATTAGTGAAGAATTTATAGATATAGCAGAAAATTGTGTTGATTATTCAGCTAGACATAGAGAAGCAGTATCTTCAATGAATTCTTGTAAAAGCTGTTTAAATTGCAATGAGTTTCATAGTGGAACTTGTGAAAAGGAAATGGAGAATAAATTCAACATTTTACAGGATATGATTTAATTTATATTAAAAACCTTAATCAAAATTTTGATTAAGGTTTTTGTTCTTAAAAATAATAAATCTTATTTTATATTAAGCCATTTTTAAAATCATTGATTTTAATATTGAAGTAGAGTTTTTAACTCCTATAGCTGTAAACTCAGCGAAGTCCATATGTGCTCCATTATTTGCATTATCAGATATTGATCTTATAACAAGGAATGGAATATTGTTTAAGTAACAAACGTGAGCTATACTTCCACTTTCCATTTCACAAGCAGAAGCTCCAAATTCCTCTTCTAACCATTTAACCTTTTCTACACTAGCAACAAATTGATCACCAGTAACTATTCTTCCAGTGAAGCTCTTTATTTCTTCATTTTCTTTACAAGCTTCTTCACAAAGGTCAACTAATTCTTGTGAACATTTAAAATCAAAGGTATCTAATCTTGGTATTTGTCCTATAGGATCTCCAAAGGCAGATGTGTCCATATCATATTGAACTAATGAGTTACCTATAACAACATCACCAGGATATATTTCCATGCCTATACCACCAGCAACACCAACGTTTATAACCTTATTAACTTTGTATTCACTTATTAATATTTGAGTACAAACGGCAGCATTAACCTTACCTATACCACATACAACGGCTACAACCTCTTGACCCCAAAGAGTACCTTGGTGGAAAGTCATATTAGCCTTAGTTTCTTTAGATTTTACTTCCATGTCTTTTAAAAGAATTTCTAATTCTTCGCTCATAGCGGCGATTATTCCTAAAGTCATTTTAAATTCCTCCTCAAATTAAATTCATAAAGTTATTATATATTAAAAAAAGATCATATCATAGAAATTTAAAAAGTAAATAGATTTGAAAGCACATTTTATAATTTTATTATTAATTAAAATTTACCTAAATTAGGGCTTAATCCAAGAAATTTTATATGAATTTTCTAGATAGAAATAAGTTTTTAAAAGAATTATATGTTAATATGAATGAAAAACTTTATTTATATTAAGTAGAATGTATATAATATTAATGAATTTGTGTGTTTATTAAGTATAAGAATAAACATTATAAGTTTGAGATATTTATTTTAGAACATATTATAGAGGATTAACATAGGGGAAATTTATTAACTTAAGAAGGAGAGAAATTTTATGTTACAACATTCATTGTCAAGAACAGAATTACTAATAGGTAAAGATGCTTTAGATAAATTAGCAAAGAGCAAAGTTATGGTATTTGGAGTTGGTGGAGTAGGAAGCTTTACTGTAGAAGCTTTAGCTAGAGCAGGAGTAGGAAACTTAATTTTAGTTGATGATGATACTGTTTGTTTAACAAATTTAAACAGACAAATACATGCTACATATAAAACTATAAGTAAAAACAAAGTAGAAGTTATGAAGGAAAGAGTTCTTTCAGTAAATAGAAATTGCAATGTGGAGACTATACAAGTTTTTGTTACTCCAGATAATTTAGAAGAAATAATACCAGATGATGTAGATTATGTGGTAGATGCTATTGATACTGTTTCAGCTAAGATAGCTCTTGCTGTTTATTGTGAACAAAAAGGAATAAAACTTATGAGTTCAATGGGAACTGGAAACAAATTAAATCCAGCAGAGTTTAAAGTAGCTGATATATACAATACAAAGGTATGTCCACTAGCTAAGGTTATGAGATATGAACTTAGAAAAAGAGGAGTTAAGAAGTTAAAGGTTGTTTATTCAGAAGAAATGCCTAGAAAACCAAAGGTTGAAGATGTAGTTACTTGCAAAACAGGATGTGTTTGTACTGGTGGAACTAAAAAATGTTCAGCTAAAAGACAAATACCAGGAAGTGTATCTTTTGTACCTCCAGTAGCTGGTATGATAATAGCATCAGAAGTGGTTAAAGATTTAATAAAAGAATATATTTAATATAGAGAATTTTGGGCTTTATCAAAATACGATAATAAAAATTATTTTGATATAAGCTCTTTTTCTATTTATAAAGCTTTTGATTTTAAAATATAAAGAAGTTTTTAATTATGTACAGTAAGTATACATAATTAAGCACTATTCAATGTTTTTATGGTATAATTTTTATGTTTTTGTTTTTTATAAATAACTACTATAGATTATATATTTTTTATGGTTTAAAGTAGTATATTTTAATAATATAGATCTAATACAGTTTTATTTATTTTAAATAATAAGGAGAGTAATAATGAACAGTAAAAAGCAAAATTATGTTGCATTAGCTTTTCTATTTATAATGATGATTTTAGCAGCTATAGTTGAAAATACTAAAGGTATATTCATACCAGTATTTAAACAGGAATTTGGAGTTAACGATAATACTATAAGTAACTTACTTATTTCTACTTCAGCTGCTTATATGGTATTAACATTTATAGGTGGAATGCTTTGCGAAAAGTTTGGACAGAAAAAGGTATTTTTAGCTGGATTGATGGTGATATTTTTATCACTTATATTTTTATCTTTTACAAAAAACTATTTAATGTTATATACAGGAATGGTGATAAGTAGTGCTGGTATAGCTATGGTTGCAATATCATGTAACACAGTTCTTCCTATATTAGCATTAACGGCACAAAACGTAATAATGAATGTTATGCATGCTTGCTACGGGTTAGGCTCTTCAGTTGGCCAAGGATTATTTGGTTCATTAACTGCAAGAGGAGTTAACTGGAGAACTATGTATTTCTTTGTAGGTTTAGTTTATTTAGCAGTATTCATATGCTTTATATTCGTTAAAATACCTAGAACTGAAATAGTTAAAGAAAAAGATAAGATGACTATAATAGAAGCTTTATCAAATAAGGTAATAGTTGCCTATATGCTTGCCTTAGGATTATATGTATTTACAGAGCAAGGTATATCAAATTGGTTCGTAAATTACATGAAGTATGGTTATAATATAAATGAGCAAAAGGCAGGAATGTATTTATCACTATTTTTTGCTATATTCACCATAGGAAGACTATTTGGTGGATTTGTAGTAGAAAAAAGAGGATATTTCAATATATTATATAAAACATTAATAATAGGAGCTGCACTTTGTATCTTAGGTTTACTTTTAGGTAGAAACGGTATGGTGATAATATCTGTATCAGGATTATTCTTCTCAATAACATTCCCAACTACGGTTTTAACTATTAGTAAGGTTTTTGATAAGAATGTTGCATATATTACAGGTATTGTAATAACATCAGCTAGTTTAGTTGGTATGATTCTTAACAAGGCTATTGGATTGTTAAATGAAAGTGTTGGACCAGATAAGGCATTTTATATTATACCTGCAAGTGCAATTTTATCTGCCGTTTTAATGTTCTACTTATACTTAAATACTAAGAAGAGGCTAGTAAAGTAAAAAAATATAAATTGGAGAGTAGAGTATGTCTTTTGATAAGAATGTATTTATAGAAGCAATAAGAGGAAATGATAGGGAATACGTTGTAAAAGATAAAGTTGGCATAATACTAGGTAGATTTTTCTTGAAGGATTTAGATAGTAAAAATAAGAAAGTTGATGTTAAATTTAAATTTTACAAAGAATATAACTATAAACTTATGAAAGAGACTTTAAGAAAGATTTTAAAGGTTTTATTTGCTGAAAAAGACATATATAAAATTAATCTTTTTGTTTCAGATATAAAAAACTTTAATGCTTATTTAGATTTAGGTTTTATGCTTGAGGGTATATTATCAGATAATGTATGTAACAATGGTATTCAGAAAGATGAATATATTATGGGGATAAATATAAATGACTTTAATGATAAGGTTAAATTAGTTCAGTTTCAATTAAATACTGAAAGATTGACACTTAGAAATTTAACTCCAGAGAATACAGAAGAAATGCTTGATTATTATATAAGAAATGAAGAGCATTTAAGACAGTATGAGCCTACTAGAGATAGCGGTTTTTATACTTATGAAGGACAAAAAGAAATTTTAACAGAAAGTTTTAGACAGTTTATAGATGGGACTTCAATTGATTTAGGTATATTTAAAGATGAAAAACTAATAGGAAAAATAAAATTATCTAATATAGTCTATGGAATATTAAGAAATGCCTTTGTTGGATACTCCATAGATAAGGAGTATCAAGGAAAAGGCTATATGAAAGAAGCACTTAATACAGTATGTAGTTATGCTTTTGAAGAAATGGGTTTACATAGACTAGAGGCTTCAACCTTAATGGAGAATTCTAGATCTCAAGGAGTATTAAAAGCTTGTGGATTTAATGAATTAGGTATTAGTGAAAAGTACTTATACATTAATGGTGAATGGAGAGATCATAAAATATTTTATAAGGTGAACGATGACTTATAAGGTTTAAGGAGGAACAATATTGTCTCTAAATACGAAAAATAATCTTTACAGAGAGATACTAGATAGGATAGATAGAGGAGGAAATTGGGAAATGATAGTTGTAGATGGAGTTGTTGGAGTAGGTAAGAGTACTTTAATGAACATCTTAGCAGAGAGAGGATTAATAGCTTATGAGGAACCTGTTGTGGACAATCCTATATTAGAAAAATTCTATTATGATAGGAATAGATATTCTTTTCCACTTCAAGTATTCTTTTTAAATAAAAGATTCAAGCATATAAAAGAAGCTGGACTTGTAGAGAATTCAGTTATGGATAGAAGTATATATGGAGATGTTATATTTGCTAAGATGCTATGTGAAAAGGGCGAAATGACAGTTGAAGAGTTTGAATTATATAAGGAGCTTTTAGAAAATATGCTAGAGCATGTTAAAGCACCAAAATTAATGGTATATCTAGAAATATCAGTAGATGAAGCTATGAAAAGAATTCAAAAAAGAGGTAGAGATTACGAGCAAGTAGTTGAAAGAGAATATTGGGAAAAGCTTAATAATGAGTATAGAGAGTATTTTGAAAACTATAACGTCTCTCCTATATTAAGAATAAATGTTGATGAGTTAGATTTTGAAAATGTACCAGAAGATAGAGAATATGTTTTAAATCTTATAGATGAGAAATTAAGCGAATTAGAAAATAATAAATAAGTTTATTTAAAAGAAGAGGATATTTAGTTATTCTCTTCTTTTTTATATTATTAAAGTATTTTTTTATTTAAGTTGAGTAATTATATGAATATTTTAAAGAAAAAAGGGTGATTATGATAAATGATTTATTATTAATTTAGGTTTTTACCAGGGTTAAACATACAAAACTATCCATAAATGAATAGTAATTGAATATAATATCTATAAACTTTTCCTAGTGTGTCAATATATGATATACAGAGAAAATAAAAGGATTTAAAAGATTAGTTTGGATGTTTTTCAAAAACTAAAGTAAAATTTAAATTAAATTAAAGAAATGGTGTTAAGATAATACCTGTCACTAAGGACGGGCAACAAAAAAAGACAATAAGTTGAAAGAAAACAACTTAAAAAGTTTTTTAAAAAAAGTGTTGACAAAGTTCGAAGGTGATGATAAAATAAAGAAGTCGCTTGAGGGCGACAAAGAAATGGTCTTTGAAAATTAAACAGAAGATATTAACATAAACCAGCAATTCTTTT
>OIFS01000078.1_pt1 | contig 69153 bp, 66 predicted proteins | sample 1582131 | NCBI WGS metagenome assembly OIFS01 (sample SAMN07501065, study PRJEB24779) | human gut metagenome | isolation source: stool | host: human infant | place: USA: Pittsburgh, PA | reverse complement strand
ATAGGTCGGGGGTGTAAGCATGGTAACATGTTCAGCTGACCGATACTAATAGATCGAGGGCTTGACCAAATATAGTAAATTAAATATGTGCAATTTTGAAAGAACAAAAACTTTCAAACATCTGGTGATGATGTTCTTTAGGGTAACACCCGTTCCCATTCCGAACACGACGGTTAAGCCTTTAGAAGCCGATGGTACTGCACGGGAGACTGTGTGGGAGAGTAGGTGGTCGCCAGGTTTTTATTTTATGGCTCGATAGCTCAGTCGGTAGAGCAGAGGACTGAAAATCCTCGTGTCGCTGGTTCGATTCCTGCTCGAGCCACCAAAAGCTTAGTGAATAATTCGCTAAGCTTTTTTTTATACAATTAAATAGTAATTTAATTGTATATTTATTAATACTATAGTTAAAGTCATAATTAAAATTGATTTTTAATATGAATTAAGATGAATATGAATAAGATAAAAAAGTAAAAGGAATATTTATAAAATTTATTTATGTAAATAAATTTTATAAATATTCCTTTTTAAATTTTAAATCCACAATAAGTAGTTTCTTAGTTCATAGCAATAAAGGGGAAGTTATTAAGGATATATTGTTGGGGAAGTATCATTAATTATTTTAAAACTAAGAATTAATCTACTTATTAATCGTGGATATTTTAATTATGGACAAATAACGGATTAATATACATAAATTGTAAAAATAATTGAGAATAAATAAATATTTAAATTAATATGATTTAATAAGTTAATTAATATTTTGAATTGATATTATATTATTAATAAATAAGAGCGTTTTGATATAGATCTTTAAACAATTAGTTTAGTGAGGTGTTTTAATGAAGGATATTGTTATAATTGGAACTGAAAACATAGGAAAAGAGGTTGTTAAAATAATAGAGGCTATAAATTCAAAAAGAAATACTTGGAATGTGTTAGGATTTATAAGTCTTAAAAAAGATGAAGAAGGAAGTAATATTGAGGGATATAGTGTTCTTGGATCTATAGATTCAATGTTTAATTATTTTGAAGGTAGAAAGAAAGATAAGTTTTATTTTTTTAAGAAATTAGAAAGCCAAAATGAATTATTTACGATTATAGCAATAGACAACTGTAAATTAAAAAAAGAAATAGAAAATAAGTTGAAAGATAAAATAAAATTTGCTACTATTATTCATCCTGATGTTACTTTTTTTAATAAACAAGAAGTTGGAGAGGGAACTATAATATATCCAGGATTAATTGGTGTAGGAAGATTTAAGCTAGGTAAACATGTTATTTTAAAACAAAAATGCTCTTTAGGAAATAATATTGAGATAGGAGATTATTCTTTTATATCTTTTAATAGTAATATTGATAGTAATGTAATGGTTAAAGAGGGATCTTATATTGAAGCTAATACTACAATACTGGCAAATAACAATATAGATAAAAATACTTATATAAAAGAAGGTTCAATATTATATTAAAATTATAATTATATTTTAGAGATATTATTTTGTTTTATATATAAATTAGAAGGTTCATATTAAATATAGTGTGAATCTTCTTTTATTTTTTTATATAATATAGATAATTATTAATATACTATATATTTAAATAGATGGTTTTCTTTTAATTAATAGAATAAGTGGAAAAATATAAGATGTGGAAATTTGAAGAAGTAGAAAATAGAATAAGTGGAAAGAATAGAATAGGAGAGCTTTTTGAAAAGAGGGTTATAAAAAGATTTATTTTATAAATGAGTTTATTTTATAAATGGATTTATTTTAGAAATAGATTTATAATCTGTTAAATTATTAGAAATATTTTTGAGAAAATCTAATATATTAATTAAATGTTAATTGTGTTCATAAAATATTCAAAAAGTATGTTGACATAAAATAAGTAGAGAGTTATTATATAATTACAGACACCCAGTGGGGGGTGGATGTGAAATGTATATGGAGCGATGAACATGAATGCAGAGAAAAAGAAAGCATTACAGTGCTTGAAGACAGCAAAAGGGCAAATTGAAGGAATAATCAGAATGATTGAAGATGAGAGATATTGTATAGATATTTCAAATCAAGTAATGGCTTCCCAAGCATTATTAAAGAAAGCTAATAAATTAATATTGCAACAACATATGCATAATTGTGTTAAGGGTGCTTTCGAAAATAATGAATCTAAAGATGAAAAAATTGAAGAGATATTAAGTGTACTAAATAAGCTAATAGATAAATAAATATTATATTTCTAATGATGTATTTAGTTTTATTATAATATAAAGTTATTTAAATCTGTTGTTTCTAGAGTTTCAATTTAGTTTAGTTGAATCCCTAAAAGCAAATTTAGGATGCTCTATATTAATAAATTATTCTAATGATTTACTTAACTTTATTAAGGTAAAATTATTTAGATCTGTTGTTTTTGGAGATTCAAATTTTTTTATTTGAGTAGCTTAAAGCGAATTTAGAATAATTACTGTAATATTTTTAGCTTATTTAAAATAAAAATATTATTGATCTAATGATGTGAGTGATTTTATAAATAATATAAAGTTATTTGGATCTATTGTTTTGGAGGGTTTAAAGAAATTTATTTTTTTAAGCAATTCAAAGTGATTTTAGAGCAATAAGAGATAATTTTTATATATTAATCATTTAACTATATAAGTAATTTTATAGACAATATAAAATTACTTATAGCTGATGTTTATATTTTTAAAATTCTTTAATAAATTTAAGGTTATTTTAGAATAATGTATGCTTTTATCATAATAAATCGAAATTCTAATGATGTTTATAGCTTTGTATATAGTATAAAGTTATTTAGATCTGTTGTTTTTTAGGGTTCAAAAGTTGATTTTTGAGCAATTTAAAGCGAATTTAGAATTAATGAATTTTTTAAAAATTTAATTTTTATGAGTTTTTCTTTAAGTATATTAATAATAAAGTTAATAAATTAGAATTTAAGCTTGATAAATTAGGACATAGACTTAAAGAATATATATTTGACTTATAATAGGAAAAATAGAATGTGCATCCTGTGCAGCAACCATTGAGAATATGTTAAATAAAATGGGTGGTGTAGAGAATGTAAGTTTAGATTTTTTTTAGGTTACATCCAACTATGATTCTAATAGGGTTGAAATAAGAGAGATTAGAGAAAGTTTAATAAGTTAGAATATAAGATTATAAGTCAAAGAATAAATTTTAAGATAAATAATTAAGAGAAGTTATATCAAAGGTGTATATTTTTGATATAACTTTTCTTTTTGTTTAATATGTAAAATATTTACAATTAAATCCAAAATGAAAGAAAATGAGATTTAATTTTATCTAATTTGAATAAATGGGCTAAAATACGATTTTATTTTTTGTAAGAAAACATATATACTAATTATATGGTAAATATTTACAAAATGAAGTCGAAAATATAATAATATATAAGTGAAGAAATAGTAAAGTAGAATTGATAATTAAGATTACAAGCTTTATATTAATTAAGGTTGATTCATATGTAAATACTAGAGTAAGTATAAATGCAATTAATCTTTGCTTTATATTAATTAAATTTGATTCATATTTGAAAAATAAAATATTCATTAAGTACCATTAGAATTAGCACTAAAATATTAATTAAGATTAGTATGAGTAGAGGTGCAAATAATAAAATAGTAAAAATATTTTGATATATAGAATATGTCAGTTTTTATAAGATTATAGTTTTATTAATTAAGTTGAAAATATGCATAATATGAGGAATATGCTAAGTTGTTATTAAAAGTAGGGTAACTATTCTTAAAATTTAGGGGGATTTAAAATGGAGAATTTATTAAAGGATTATTCCAATGAAGAGGTTTTAAAAGCACTTAAGATAGTAACTGAGTTGAAATTAGAAAGAGAACAAGGAGACTTACCTGAATTTATTAGGGGAAGGGTTTCAGAGGTTTCTGAAGATGAGTTTGATTTAATACAAGCATACAATTATTATATGAGAGAATTGAGAAGGGGATCAGTTCTTTTAAGTGAGGAAGAGACAGAAAAGTGCGGATTTAATAGTAGGTTAGCTATAGATGTTGAGTTAAAGGATTTAATAATTTTTTTAAATACTCAGCCTAATATAAAAACTTTATATTCTTGTTCTGGACATCAGTTTGTAAGAGGACAAATAACATTTGAGGGGCTTTTAAAATTTCCTCAAGTAGATGATTTTAAAATTGAATATGCAGATGAAAGAGATGAGACAAAAGTAAGTTTTGATATACCAGAAAGAAGTTACGATTATTTAAATAAGCTTAGAAAGCTATACAATTACTTTTATTTAATCAATTATAATAACTTAAAAACTCTAACTAGAGATGAGGTTAGTGCAATCAAGATAAAAGAAAATTGTACTGCATAAAAAAATTACCCCGTTAAGTAGATTTTAAACAGTATTTTATACTGTGTTTACTTAGCGGGGTGTAATTTAATATAATAAAGCTTTTAAATTTATAAGAAAATAAGTTGTTTCAAAAAGGTATTTTCATAAGTATTTTCTTAATGTACTTCATAAATATCAGAAAGCTCTAATTCTATATTTTTATCATCTGTTATATAATCAACTAAATTATTGCTTTCTTCTGTGTAATTTAATTTTACATTTGGTAGCCATACTATAAATTCTGAACCTTTTATTCCATCACTTATAAGTTCAATTTTACCATCATGCAGTTCTGCAATAGACTTTACAATGCTAAGACCTATTCCACTACCTTCATTTCTTCTTTTTAAGGATTTATCAGCTTGTACAAATCTATCAAAAATTGATGCTTGCATTTCTTTAGGAATACCGATTCCATTATCTTTTATGCTTATTTTAACCCAATCCTTTGAGATGTTTAAATCTACAAATATTTCACCATGATTTTGGGTGAATTTTATTGCGTTTGAAAGTAAGTTAAGAATTAATCTTTCAATTTTTACAGGATCACATTTTATTATGTTTTCTTCAACATTAGTATCAAAGATTATATTAATATCCTTATTTTCAGAATGAGGAATAACCAAAGATACTATATTTTCTACAAGGAATACTATATCTCTATTAGTAAAATCAGCTTTTAAAAATCCAACTTCAATTTTACTAACATCAATAAGGTTATTTATAAGTCTAAGCATTCTATAACAATTTATCTTAAGACCTTGCTTATATTTATCATAGAAGTTATTAAAGTCCATAGGGTCAGTTTCATGCTTAGAATTTAATAACTGTATTGTAGAATAGATAATATTAAGTGGTGTTCTAAGCTCATGTGATATATTGGCGAAAAATTCATTTCTTATTTGTTCATAAGCCTTAGCTTCTTTAAATTTTATAGCTAAATTTTCAAGACGTTTTTTAGAGGTTAAGTTTTTTGCAACTATAACTTTTCCATAAGGAATTTCATTATTATCATTTAAAGTTCTAATTATAGATTCTACATATACAAAGGAATGTTTACCAACAAGTTTACATTTAATACTATCTTCCTCATCTTCTAGTTTTAATTGATTTAATATCTCATCATTTTTACCTAAAAGGTTTATTATAGGCATTCCTATAATTTCTTCATAGGTATAATTTAATGTTTTTAATACAGAATCATTAACATATGTAATTAAACCATTATTATCAACACTTATTATTAAATCCTGTACGTTATTATTTATACAACTTAATAATTGTTCATTTCTTTTAATATTTTTTGTTAGGGTATATTCTTCAGTTATATCTTTTAAATTTACAGCAAAATAATTTTTATTTTCAACATTTAATATCTGTATGTAGGCACTTACTATTTTGCCATTTTTTAAAATAAGCTTACCTTCCCAGTTGCCCTTATTAAAAAGTGCTTTAGTAGCATTTTTTTCAGAGTCATCTATAAAAATCGAATCTACAAATAATTTTTCTACTTCTTTAAGTTGATCTTTTAATTTAGTTGATTTGCAGTAGCGTTCTCTTATTGTCTTGTTTGTATATATAACCTTCTTTTTATTATCATATAAAATTATAGAACTACTAGTATTAAATTCAACTAAGTGATAAAAAACTTGAAGTTCATTTTGTAGTAAAGAGCTTCTTTTGTTTTTAGCTGTAATTTCATTAAAAACTCCACTTATAGCCAATAAAAATGATAGTATGGTAAGTAGAAGAACAACATTATTGGTTTTTAAAAGTGTTATATTGGGAAGAAGTACTTCACAAATCCAATATAATCCTCTAAGGGCTATTAAAAGAATACTAGCAATTATAAATGAATATATTAACTCACAATCATCTAAAGATTTCTTTGATAAGAATATGCAAGCGATTATGTATAGGATAATAATCATAGTCATTAAAGTAGCATAAAAATAAATATCTTTAGCAAATAAATTGTTAGAAAAAATTCTATAGTTAATCATAGGTGTTATAACTGAAAATAAAAAAACTACTATTGATGTAATTATTTTATGTTTAGTAATAAGAGGGGATATTCCTTTCTTATTAAAGGCAACATAAAAAAGCAAAATTATCCTAAATATTGCGTGTATAAAAATAAACTTATCGAATATTATTAGGTTATGTCCTTTAGTAATTAAAAGTTCTACAGATAAATTCATATATATTAAAGAGATTATAAAAAAATCATCTTTTTTGGTGCTTGAATAGTATATTAATGAACTTATGTATGCCATTGTTCCTAATATTAATGATAAACTTAATGAGAAACTTGGCATAGAATTACCAGGAATAAACTCTATATTTTTTCTAATAAGCACTTTATAGGATAAATCTATTAGCAATATAAAAAATATAGAGAAAACTATAAAAATGGATAGTTTTATTATTCTTTGAGTTTCTAATTTATTTTTATCATCATTAAAAATATGAAAAAATATTGGGTTATCCATGTTTTAAATCTCCTTAATATAAGAGTTATTAAAATTATATTTTATAGCATATATTAGATTTTAACACAGATATATGCATATATTCACAAAAAAGTTAAAAATATAATATTAAAAATACAATATAATTAAAAATAGTATAATATTAGGTTGTTTTTAATTGTAAGATTTATATATTTAATTATAAATTTATATTGAGTTTAAACTTAATTTAAAATATAGAAGTATTATATTAAGTATATATAAAGATTAATATATGATTTTTAGATTATAATTTTTAGGATATATTCATATTTATATAAATTATGGGAAATATAAATATGTGGTAATATCTATATTAGACTAATGATTAAAGTAGGAGAAATAATATGAATACTGTTTTAAAACAAAGGAAAAGATTAGATTATTTAGACATTGCAAAGGGACTTCTTATAATAAGTGTTGTATTATGTCATTCGCCTTTTGAAAATGCTTATATTCTTTATTGGTTTCACATGCCAGCCTTTTTTATAATAAGTGGAATGTTATATAAAAGAGGAATGAACATAAAGGAGCAAGCAATAAAGTTTTTTGTTCCTTATGCTATATTTTCATTAATAGATATTAGTTTTAATTATATTATGTATTATCATGGGAATTTTTCCTTAGGTGATTTAATACATGAAATGCTTAAATATGCATATGGTGGAAAGGCCACATGGGGAGTATTTTGGTTTATACCTGTAATGTTTGTTACAAAGGTAGTATTTGATCAGTTAAATAAGAGATTAACATCTAAGAAGTTAGCTTTTGTGTGTATATTAAGTTATATATTAGCTCACATATATTCTATGAGTTTTATACCATCAAGTGTAACTGAGATAACTGAAAATCAATTTGTATTTTGGAACTTAGATACTGTTTTAATAACATTGCCATACTATGCATTAGGATACTATATAACTAAATTAAATATACAAAGGGTGTTTAAAGAAACTTCTACATTAATTTTATCAAGTATAGGGGTAGTAGCTATGTTTATACTAAATAGTAGTATTGGAATATACTATTACTTAAATATAAAATACTCTTACTATAAGGATCCTATTTTTGATATATTAATGCCAGTTACCATAACAATTTTTATACTTTCCTTAAGCTATCAGATTAGTAAGTTTAAGTATAAGAAATTATTTACTATAATTGGAGCTAACTCTCTTGTAATAATGTATTTACATAAACAAGTTGCAACTTTATTTATGGATGTATTTAATTATGGGTATATAATGTTTACTATAATTGGAGTATGCTTGCCACTTCTTATGATGGTATTAATAAATAAAAGTATTGTCAGCAAATTTTTATTTAATGGAGATCTTACTTTCTATAGAAAGATTAAAGATATTAAGGATATAGAACCAAAGGATATAATTATAGATAATAAATAGTTATTAAGGCTTAGAAAAGTTTTTCTAAGCCTTTTTTGTAATATTTAATCTTAAATAATAATATAATTTTACAACAAGAAGTATATAATGGAGGTTATATATGTTAAGGAGAGAAAAAGCGTGTATTAAGGAGTTTTATTTGAACAATAGAAGAGGCTTAGTAGACACTAATGGTTGTGTATATTTAGATGGTAGGTATGCAGGAATTTTAAAACCAAGTGGAGTTATATATATAGAAGGAAGAAGAGGATTTATAAAGAAGAATGGAGATATTTATTTAGATGGTATATTAATTGGAACTTTAAATAATTATAGTATTATATATTAATATTTTAAAAGTTATGAGATATGTAATTATTTCATAACTTTTTTATATTTTAAATGTTTTAACCTAAAAATTAAAGGTATATAATATAATAAGGAATTCACAAAATATTTATAAAATAACTGTGAATGGAGGTGTTACCATGGCAATGGAAAGAAAGAACTTTAATAATTATAAGGAAGTATCCCTATTAATAATGTTAATTCCAATGTTATTTATTTTAATAGATACCTTAGGGAGAATGAATTCTAAAATAAATAATAAAAATTTATTTGAAATTATATTTAATGAGATATTTTTATATAGAGAAGTTATAGTTAAGTTTATAATAGCTATAGTTGTCATATTTGTTATAACAAAGATAAAAATTATAAAAGAGAAATTTATACTAGGTGACTTTAAAATTATAATAGGATATACCACACTAGGAGTAATAAGTTATAAATTTTTTGGAAGTGAATATGGACTTTCTAAATCATTAGATGTATATGTTATGTGCATAATAGCTATGATTTTTATATTGTCAGGAATAAGAGAAATTATGTCATCTATAGATAACATAAATATTAATATTGAGGAGAAAAGTAACTTTGAAAGGTTAGTATATACAAGAGTTAAGTATTTAGGAATAATTTATTTTATAATATTTGCAATATTAATAGCTATAGAAAATTTAAACAGTATAATGTCTAGTGATTTTATCGTAAGTTTAATTAGCAATTATAATCAGCATTATAATAATATGGCTAGAGTGATTTCAGTATTAGGAGTGGTTTTAATAGTAGCTCTAATACTTATAATTAAAAAATCATTTTCTAACTTAAATTTATGCTATGAAGAATATATTTACATAATAAAACATAAAACTGTTACTGAAGAGATTAAAAAAGATATAGATTTTGTTAATCTTAAAGTTGAGGCTAATAAAAAATACATTAATAATAAATTTAAAAAGCTTGAAGACAAAAAAGCTCAAGTATTATTAAAAGGTATTTTTGATTTATTTAAAGATAACAAGCATTAAACAATATATATGCTTAGAGGGGAAAGTATGGAGAGTAAAAAAAGTACAAATTTTGATTTTATATTAAAAACAAGTATTGAAAGCTATTATGATTTATTGAAAAATGCTGAAAAGGCATGGGAGACCCATGCAGCTTTAACATATATCGCTTTAAGAATGGTTGTGGAAGACTTATTAATTAAGCTTGAAGAAAAATATGAAATAAATAGAGATAAAGAAGCTAATTTTAAGAATACCTTAAATAATTTAAAAGAGTATGTTCCAAGTTGGATAATTGAGTATGGGGAATATATAAGAATTAAAGGGGAGAAAAGTGCTAATAAAGAAATAGATAGCAATTTAGAAGAAAATAGTACATTATTAGCATTAAAGAAAGTGCATGAAATTTTAATATGGTACTTAAAAAATGTAACTAAAGAGATGAGCTTAGAGGCAGATTATAGTTTCATTACTCCAGAAAGCATAAAAGAGAGTGAATGTGACTTAGCAATAGATAAAAAGGTCCTTGAAAATAAGGAAAAATTTATTATAAGTCTAGAAAAACAAATAAAAACTAATAGTGATGATGAAAAAAAACAAGAAGAGCTTGAGGAACTTTTAAGGAATGTTAAGGAAGAAAAGAAGGAGCTTACAGAAAAACTAGAGAAGAAAGAGTTAGAGCTTCAGGAAGTTTTAAATAGTTTTAAAGAACTTCAAGTTAAACTTACTACTTATATAGAGAAGGATCAATCTGCTGAAGAAAATAATAATAAATATCCAGACTTTTATAAGGGGTTTTTATCCTTACAAGGATATGAACTTAGGGTTGTCTATGCCTTTTTGAAGAGTTTAAGTTTAGGTAGTATTTTCTTAAATAAATCTAAAAGTATATTTTTAAAGTCTCAAAGAAAAGAATTTTTAAAGTTTATTGAAAAAGAGGTAGAGGACTTAAAAAAATATTCTGACGGGATTTTAAAATTAAAGCTATATTATATTTTATTAAAGCTTACTAATACTCCAGTGGCCTCAGTTGCAGATAAGGAAACCTTTGATAAATCTTTAGATAGTATAGTTGAGAAGGCTTATTTTATAATTGAAAGCCGTAATGGATTTAATGGGAAGGTAGATAAATTAGAGGCTATAATAAATTACTATTTAATAGTAATAATGAATAGTTTGTCAGCTGAAATAAATCATGAAGAGGATAATAAAGATAAGGTTTCTAATATAATTTATGAAGTTTTAAGAACAATACCTTTAGATGAGAGAAAAATCATATTAAATAAGATGAATTTTACAGATATATCTGAGGGGGCAATTAAGGAAAATATAAGATTAAATCAAGTGGAGTTTTTAAAAGCAGCCTTAGACTGTGGAATAAGTGAGAGCTCTGAATTTGTTATAAGATCAGTTTTTTCAATTTATGTAGCCTTTCAAAAAGATTTTGATTTTTATGAATTTAGAACTAGACATGATATGTTAAGAGTATATATAGGTCCTTTATTATTAGTAATTCTTTTAAAGGAGTTTAAAATTTCAAGAGAGAATTTAGTGCCTATTTTTGTAATGGAAATAAGCATATCAAATAAAATATTAAGAAAAGAAAGAAGAGAAAAAATATACTATAATCAGTTAGTTCAAGCTTGGTTAGAAGAAAAAGAGAAATATGATAAAATACTTTCAGAAAAAAATAACTTAGAAAAAAATCTTAAGGAAGTGCAAGAGGCAAGGGAGTTATTATTAACGAATGAGAGAAAATTCGTAGCTGAAAAAGATAATACTGAAAATGCTATAAAATCTCAATGGGATATGTTTAAAGAGAAGGCTCTTCAGTGTGAAGAAATTAAATCCTTTAATTATTATGAAGAGTATATAAGGGCTATTAACCAAAAAAATCTCATAGAGGTGTCAGAAGAGCAGAGTCTTAAGGATAGGGGTATTATTAAAAACTTCTTCTCATTAGATACATGGAAGTATAAACTAAATAAATTAGAAATAAGTAAAAATATAAAAGTTTTAGAAGAAAAGCTTATTGAAGAGGCCAAGGAGTCTGGAGTTTTTGAAAATGAGCTTTTAACCATAAGAGAATTAGAAAAAATATTAGCAGATAAAGAGAGTGGCTTAGAAGATATAAGAGTTGATTTAAAAGAAAATTCAGCTGAAAATGAAAAGTTAAATAGATTAATAAGTAACAGCAATAAACTTATGGAAAAGTTTAAAGAAGATAACTTTGATTTTGCTAAATAAAAAAGCTGGTATTTTTATACCAGCTTTAAATTTATAAATTATGCTAACTTCTACATACTATATTATTATTTGGACAAATAAATTTTGTTACAATTCTCATAAAGGTGAAAAAGAACAATTTTTGAAAGTTCTTAGTTTAATTAGCATTATCTATAAATTTTACTTAATTATAACACAAATTTAGTTATATAAATATAACTTTTTTTCTAATATAATAAATTTTGTAGAGATATATAACAAATAGATAATTAGAGATATTATGAAAAAAATCTTAAGGATTAAATAAGTGGTTTAATAATTTTATTTTAATTTTGAAAAGTGTTATTGTATTATTTTTATATACAATTTGTTGTAATAAACAGAACTATTGAAAGTGAACAATTAGGATATTATAATAAAATTTTGAGGTTTGAAGAGAATTAGAGATTAAGAAGTAATAAAAAATATAGAAAGATACAAAGTAGATAAGTGAGGGATAAAGATGAAAAGATTCCTAGCTGTAGGAATAATAGGTGTTTTGGTTGCTGGAATATCAGTTTTTGGAATAGAGGAATTTAAGCATAAGAGAGTTAAGGGATTAGAAGCTAAGGTGTTTCAGGCAAAAACTTATATTAATCATGGAGATTTAGTAAATGCAGAAATTATGCTTAATATAATAAAAGAAGAAAACCTTGATTTAAAAGATAAAAATGTTCAAGAAGATATATTAGAAATAGAAAATAGCATAGATTCAAATAAGAATAGCTTTAGGGATAGACCAATAAAGAATTTAGAGGATTTAAGTGTAGATCAAAAGAAAGTAGAGCTTCTAAATATTTATTTAGAAAATAATGAATTTTCACCAGATGTTCGTAGTATTGAATCAGCAGGTAAGGAATACTATATTCAGTTTAGAAAATCTAAAAAGCTTCCTTTAGATAAAAATAAGGATTTTAGCAATAAAAAGGGATATATTTTAAAACCTATAAGAACCTCAAAAAGATTTTTTGAAGATACTTGCTTAATATTTGATGTTGAAAAACCATATTATATAAATAAAAATATATATTATAAATTTGTTGAAATGCCTGTAAGTAGTTATTTCGGTGAAGATGACAAAGAGATATGGTACTTTGCTGATTTAAACTTTAATATAATTAGCAAAGAAAATTTAGAGTTTTATATGAATAATAAAGATGTTTTAGATAGTAATAATAATATTTTAAGCAATTATAATTTAACTAATTATATAGAAGATGAATATTTATATTAAAAATATTTAAAATAATTTTTGTCAATATTTTGAAAAAGATATTGACAAAAGCGCTTGAAAACGTTATTATAAAATTAAGATAATTATTTAAGATTTAGTGTGGTAGGATTGATAAAAGCCTAAATTAAATGTGTTTATTTGTTCATTTAATTTAGGCTTTTTATTGTTTTATTATATTTTATTTAGTTAAGGTTACATCCATTTGAGGATATGGAATAGTTATGTTTTCCTCATCAAATCTTAATTTAACTTCCTCTAATAAGCTAAAATGAACCTTCCAATAATCTTCTTGTTTAGTCCAAACTCTAACAGTAAAATCTATAGAGCTTGCAGCATGTTGGCTTATGCCTACAAATGCTTCAGGTGTTTTTAAAATTAACTCATTTTTATTTATAATATCCCAAAGAACATTTTTAACTTTGATTATGTCATCATCATATCCAACGCTAAATACTAAATCAACTCTTCTAGTATCCTTTGATGAATAGTTTATAAGACTTCCATTAGCTAGTGTACCATTTGGAATAAGTATTTCCTTGTTATCTGGCGTTACTAGATGAGTATAGAACACAGTTATTCTTTCAACAGTTCCAGAATATCCTGAGGCTTCTATAAAATCATTAACTCTAAAAGGTCTTAATAGAAGAATTATTACCCCACCAGCAAAATTAGATAGACTTCCTTGTAAGGCAAGTCCAACTGCTAAACCTGCTGAAGCTATAAGAGCTGCTAGTCCAGCTATATCAAATCCAACATAACTCATTAGGGTTATAACTAGAAGAACTTTTAGAGATACCTCTGAAAAAGCTTCTGCAAATGATGTTAAGGTAGGATCTACATTTCTACTTTTCATTATATTAGCTAAAATCTTAATTACTTTATTGATAATTTTCCATCCGATATAAAGTAGAATTAAACCAATCACTAATTTAAATCCATTAGTTGTAACCCAAGATAAAAGCTTCTCATAAATCTTACTAAGATCAAACTTCATTAATAAACCTCCTATAAATTATTACTTATTACTAAAGCAAAATATATTATAAAATTTCTTTCGACAAATATCAACTAAAAAGAAGGTATGTCCATAGATAATAAGGTATGCTTTAGTTGCATATACTATGCCAAAAGTTAAAGTTTTTAATAAATAAATTAGGTTTTAAAAATATAAATTTATGTTTATAAATTTTAAAATTAGGGAAGTATATAAGGTGAAAAGACCTTATAAAAACCATAGTTTATGGGCAAAACTATGGGGTGGCATTACTAGGGAAAGAGCTATGGAGTATCCATAGCTCTAATTTTATATAATATTTATATTAAAATAAATATGAAATTAAAGGATAAAGTCATATAAAAAAGGGATTATACCAAAGTAACTTAGTAACAAAACTTCTAAAAGGTATCTTAAGGAATTATGATATTCAAGCTAGTCTATAGATTATATAACATTGGGAGTAAGCACTATAGATTTTTAATTTAATAATTCTTAAGATGTTTATAAGTTTTATATTTAAGTTTTTGATATAATCCCTTTTTCTAATATATTTTTAGGAGTATAAATTATCTATTAAATCTTATAAAGTCTAATTCATTTGAAATTGCTATGTTATAAACATAAGAATTAGCAACTTCATTTATGAATTTTTCTTTCATTTCTTCATTTAATTCAATATTGTTAAGTTTATTATGATAGTTCATAACGAAACCTTTCATTTCAGGTCCATCACTTAAAGTATCATATTTGTAGTAATTTAATCCTTCTTCATCTATTTTATATAAATCTTTTACCATACCATAGATTGTTCTTCCACCAAATAAATCTGCAAGATATCTAGTATAAGCATGTGCTACTAAAAGTTCGGGAGCAGTTTCGCCTATTTCATTTATTCTAGCAACGTAAGCTCTTGTAGAAGCTAATGGTTTCATTGTATTTAAATTTTCTCCTAATAAGAATTTTAAATCTTTAAGTATAGCTTCAGCACGATAAATTTCAGGAAGTACAAAGTCTTTAACTACTTTGTTATCTTTGCATTTTTCTAAGTTCACTTCTATTGCGTTATAAACTTCGTAAAGATTATAAAGATATTCAGCGTAGCTTTCAGTAGAAGCTTTTCCTTCTAATAATCTTTTTAAGAATCCTGTTTTTTCAGCTACAGCATGTAAATCGTTACTATTGTTTTTTATATCCATCATAAATGAATTCATTGAAATCACCTCATAAATCTATTTAAAATTTTAATATGTTAAAGTTTTAATATCTCTTTTATAAATTCAATATACTATTTAAAAATATCATAATCAAATATTAGATTTTATGAATTAGTTTCATCAAATAATTATTTTTTATACAATTTAACAATAAAATATATATTTTTTTGAAAGTTAAGCCAATAATTATTTGAGAATAATTATTATTAATAAAAATACTAGAATTTTATTAATAATATAAATTTAAAATAGCAATTTATTCTATAAAATATTTATCAAAATCTTATTAAATATAAATTGGGTTTAGTATAATGTTTATAAGGATTAAAGTTAGAAATAATCTTATGTAAAGAGGAAAGTTTCTATAAATTTAAAAAGGTGTTAGGAGAGATGCGGAATGAGGATACTTCACACTGCTGATTGGCATTTAGGAAAGAACTTAGAAGGATTAAGTCGTATGGATGAGCAAGAACGATTTTTAGAGGATTTTGTTCACATAGTAAAAGATAATAATATAGATTTAGTTATTATAGCAGGGGATGTATATGATTCTAGTAATCCTCCAGCTAGGGCAGAAAAAATGTTTTATGATACCTTAAAAAAGATATCAGCTAATGGAGAGAGGATGACTTTAGTTATTTCAGGAAACCATGATAATCCAGAAAGATTAGTGGCTGCAGGGCCATTAGCAAGAGACCATGGAATAATCATGGTTGGAACTCCTAAGAGCATAGTTGAAGTAGGGGAATATGGAAGAAATAAAGTTTTAAATTCAGGAGAAGGATTTATTGAATTAGATATAAATGGAGAAAAGTCTGTAATATTAACTGTTCCATATCCAAGTGAAAAGAGATTAAATGAAGTTTTATATGGTGCAATGGATGAAACTTGTGAGAGAATAAAAAGTTATAGTGATAGAATAAAGCTTTTATTTGATTCCCTTAAAGGAAATTTTAAAGAAGATACAATTAATTTAGTGGTATCTCATCTTTTTGCAACGGGAGCAGAAAATACTGGTTCAGAGAGAAATATAGAGCTTGGAGGAAGCTTCATTGTTGATAAGGAATGTTTCCCAAAAGAAGCTCAATATATTGCTTTAGGGCATATTCATAAGCCTATGATTCTACCAGGAAGTAATAAAAAGATAAGATATGCAGGTTCACCACTTCAATATAATAAAAAAGAAATAAGCTTTGAAAAAAAGTGTTTTATTGTAGATGTTAAAGCAAATGAGGAAGCAAATATAGATGAAATAAAATTTGATGTGTACAAGCCTATAGAAGTTTGGAAGTGTGATAGCATAGATGAAGCCATTTACAAATGTGAAGAAAATAAAGATAGAGAATGTTGGGTTTATTTAGAAATAAAAACAGATAGATATATAAGAGAAGATGAAATAAAGGCTATGAAGAAGCTTAAAGGGGATATTATTGAAATTATTCCTAAGATAACACTAGATGAAGAGGAGAATGATGAAAGAAGTTTTTCAGAAAAATCTTTTGAAGAATTATTCACTGACTTTTATGAGAAGGAAAGAGGGGTTAAGCCTCAAGATGATTTATTAGAGCTTTTACTTAATATAGTTAAAGAGGAAGGGGATGAAGAAAATGAAACCAATTAAGCTAGAGGTTAAGGGATTAAATAGTTTTATAGATAAGCAAGTTGTTGAATTTGATAAGTTAACAGAGAGAGGGCTTTTTGGTATTTTTGGACCTACTGGAAGTGGAAAATCTACAATTCTAGATGGAATAACCCTTGCTTTATATGGTGATATTGCAAGGAAAAGCTCAAACTATATAAATACTAACTGTGATGGAGTTTATGTAAGTTATGAATTTCAAATAACAGGTAATGAAGTAAAAAGGTATAGAGTTGATAGGGAATTTAAAAGAGATAATAAAAGTGGCGGAATAAGAAATAAAAGTTCGAAAATAATTGATATAACAGGCGGAGTTGAAAATGTACTAGAGGAAAAGGCAAAGGCTGTAACTTCAAAGTGTGAGGAAATTATAGGGTTAAAATTAGATGATTTTATGAGGACTGTTGTTCTGCCACAAGGGAAATTTAGTGAGTTTCTTAAGCTAGAAGGAAAAGAGAGAAGAAATATGCTTGAGAGATTATTTAATCTTAGAAAATATGGGGATGATCTTTCTAGTAAGCTTAGTTTTGAAATAAGAAAAGAAAAAGATAAGATGAATGTCTTAGAAGGACAATTAAAGGGATATGAAGGAATTAGCGAAGAAGCTTTAAAAGCAAAGGAAGAAGAAATTAAGGAAATCAACTTAAGTATTAAAAGTAAAGAAGAGTTATTAAATAAGATAAAAAAAGAATTTGAGGAAGCGGAAAAAGTTTGGAATACTCAAAAAGAACTTTATGATAAAAGAATTGAAGAAGAGAGTTTAGTAAGTAGAAGTGAGGAAATAAAATCTTTTAAAGAAAGGGTTGAAATTTCAAATAAGGCAGATAAGGTAATAGTATTTATAAATAATCTTGAAGAGATTTTAAAGGAAATAAATAAAGAGGATTTAAAATTTAATGAGTTAAATAAGAAATTAGAGGAACTTATAAATTTAAGAGAAGAAAATAAGCTAAAGTTTGAAGAGGTTTCTAAAAAGAAGGAAGAAAAATTACCTGATTTAAGATTAAAGAAGGAAAAATTATTAGAAAGCCAAAAGGAAAGAGATATACTTTTTGAAATAAAGGCTGATGGGGTTAAATTAAAGGAAGCTTGTAAGAAGATTTTTGAGGATAGAAGTAAATGTGATACTAAATTAAATTCTATAGAAGAAAATGAAAAGAGATTAAATGAAGAATTAAAAGCAAAGGAAGAGAGAAAAGAAGAACTTTTTGTCCATGAAGAATTTAAAAATAAGATTAATAGTGGATTATTTATTTTAAATTCTTATGAAGGCTTAGATAAACAATTTAATGAGATAAAGAGTGAAGAAGTTGAATTAAAGAAATATATAAAAAATCTTACAGAGGATAAAGAAAAGTCAGAGAAGGATTTAAAAGTTAAGATAGAAAGCTTAGGTAAGACAAGGGACAAACTAGAAAGTCTTTTAAAGGAAACACCAGGGGATAGTAATTCTATTTTAGAAAAACAAATAAAACTTGGAGAGTATAGAGAGAAGATTAATAAATATAAAGAGATAAAAAATTCTTTAGAAGAATCCTTAAAGAGTAAAAATAACTTTGAAGAAAAACTTAAAGCTTTTGAAAATCAAAAATTATTATTAGAAAAAGAGGTAAGAGAGCTTAAGGAGTATATAAATAAGGTTAAGGTTGAAGAGTTAGCTCATAAACTTAGGGAAAACTTAGTAGAGGGGGAATGTTGTCCAGTTTGTGGATCAACTCACCATGAACTTAATAAGGTTGAGAAAATTAATTTAGAGGAATCAAATGAAAAAACAACTTTATTAGAAAGTAAGGAAGAAAAATTAAAAGAGCTTATTTTAGAGTTCTCAAAAATAGAAGCTACTTTAGAATATGAAAATAAGAAAATTGAGGAATTAAATATTTCCATAGAAGAAGTAGGAGAAGTTAATGAGGAAAGATTAAAATCCTTAGAAGAAGAGTTTAATACTTTAAAAGAGAAGGTAGAGGAGTTTAATCTTAAAAAAGAAAATTTAGAAAAAGATCTAGAAAAATTAAAGGAAGAAAAGAATAATTTAGAAAATATCTTCAATAAGGCTGAGGTTATTTTATGTGAAAAAATAGTTAGAGAAAAAGAAATAGGTTCAAAGGTAAAGGAATTAGATAAGGAGTTAAAATTAAAAAATTCTGAGCTTAATTCCATAAAGAATGAACTAAAGATTGAGGATATTAAGTTAGAAAATGATTTAATATTAAAAAAAGAGAAAGAAAAAAATCTATTAGAGAAAGAGATTAGAATATTAAGAACTCAGTTAGAAGAATCAAATAAGATAAAGGATGAATTAAGAGAAAAAAGAGATGCATTAAAGGAGAATTACTTAAGTCAAAAATCCTTATTAGATGGTAAAGTAGAAGTTTATAGAGAAAAGGAAAGAATGATTAAAGGATCTTTAAAGGGCTTAATTGATGAAGCTTTACCTATTGAAAAAATAGATATAAAAGGCTTATTAGAAGATTTACAATTAGAGATTGATTATATAGAAAAGGCTTATTTAAATTTAAGTGAGGAAAAAGAAAAACTAGAAAAAGCCTTTAATAATATGAATCAAGAGATGGCTGTTACTAAGGAAAGAGTAAATTCATTAAATCTTAGAAAAGAAAATGAGGAGAAAAAAGTAAACTTAGCTTTAGAGGAAGAAGGATTTAAGACAATATTAGAGGTTAAAGAAGGTATTTTATCTAAGGATGAAAAGGAAAAATTAAAAACATTAATTGAAGAATATGATAATAATTTGATTAAGGTTAGGGCAAATATAGAATTATTAATTAAAAAGTTAAATGGAAAGAGTTTAACAGAAGAAGAATGGACAAGGGTTCTTCAGGAGAAAAATAATACTGAAAAAGAATTAAAGGAAGTTGAAGAATTAAAAATTAGACTTGTTACTGAAAGTGAGTCTATAAAGAAAAAACTTGAAGAACAAAGGGATATACTTCATATTAAAGCTAAACAAGAACATAAGCTTGCCCTTTTAAGTGATTTAGAAAAATTGTTTAAAGGAAAGAAGTTTGTAGAATTTATTGCAGCAAATCAATTAAAATATATATCCATAGAGGCCTCTAAAAAGCTTAAGGATATAACTAATGGAGTTTATGGATTAGAGGTTGATGAAAATGGTAAGTTTATAATAAGAGATTATAAAAATGGAGGTGCAGAGAGAGATGCCTCAACTCTTTCAGGGGGAGAAACTTTCCTAGCTTCCTTAGCCTTAGCATTATCACTTTCATCACAAATTCAGTTAAAAGGAACAGCACCTTTAGAATTATTCTTCTTAGATGAGGGCTTTGGAACTTTAGATGATAATCTTTTAGATGTGGTTATGAGTTCCTTAGAAAGACTTCATCACGAAAGACTATCTGTTGGTATAATAAGTCACGTTGAATCTATAAAAAACAGAGTGCCAGTTAAGCTTATATTAACACCGGCAGAGGCAGGAATAGGTGGAAGCAAGGTTAAAATAGAAAGAAGTTAAATTAAAATCAAAAGAGCTTAATAAATAAGCTCTTTTGATTTAATATTTAAAAAGATTTTAAATTTAGTAAAAGAGATTTATATATTTATTATTAGTTTTATATAATAGGTTTTCAAAATAAATCTTGTAAAATTATTGATATGGTTATTAATAGGAGTATTTATAAAAAATAGAAGTTATTTTTATTATTAATAAAGTGATTATGAAGTAATTTGTTACATAAAATTCCTAATTTGGAGTTATTATATTATTTTCTTTGAAATAAAATAATTTTGCGAAAATATTTACAAAATCTTTTTATGTTTAAGGTTGAAATATATTAGATTAGAATATAAAATTTATCTTAAGATTGGCATGGGTTAAAGGTTTAAATCAATTTAACTGAGATTAGGAGAGGGATAAAAATGAAAATACTTATAATTAATTGTGGAAGTTCATCATTAAAATATAAATTAATTGATATGGCTAATGAAAAGGATATCATAGAGGGTATAGTTGAGAGAATAGGACTTGATCAATCTAGATTAGTCCAAAAAAATGAATTGAGAGAAAAATATATATTAGAAAAAGAAATAAAAGATCATAAAGAGGCTATAGATATAGTTCTAAACACTTTAGTAGATTCAAAGGTTGGAGTTATTGAATCTATTGATGAAATTACAGCAGTAGGTCATAGAGTAGTTCATGGGGGAGAAAGATACTCTTCTTCAATAATCATAAATGAAGAAGTTATAAAATATTTAGAAGAGTGCAGTAAATTAGCTCCACTACATAATCCGGCAAATATAATTGGAATAAGAGCATGTCAAAGTCTTATGCCAAATAAAGAAATGGTAGCTGTATTTGATACAGCCTTTCATGGAACATTACCAGAAAAAGCTTATATATATGCAATAGATTATGCTTTATATAAAGATCATAAAATTAGAAAATATGGATTCCATGGAACTTCACATAAATATGTATCTCATAAGGTTGCAGAAACTATGGGAAAAGATATAAAAGATTTAAAAATAATTACATGCCACCTAGGAAATGGTGCAAGTATATCAGCGATAAAAGGTGGAGAGTGTATAGATACAACTATGGGATTCACTCCACTTGCTGGGATTCCAATGGGAACTAGATCAGGTAATATAGATCCTTCAATAATTCCTTTTTTAGTTGAGGAATGTGGATATACTATAGAAGAGGTTTCTGAATCCTTAAATAAAAAATCAGGAGTTTTAGGAATATCAGGAGTTAGTTCAGATTTTAGAGATATAGAAGATGCCGCTTCAAATGGGGACAAGCGTGCACAATTAGCATTAGACATATTCCACTATAGAATAAGAGCTGAAATAGGTTCATTTATAGTAAATATGGGTGGTGTAGATGTAATAGTATTTACTGCTGGTGTAGGTGAAAATTCACCTGAAACTAGAGAAGAGTGTTTAAAAGATCTAGAATTCTTAGGATTAACTTTAGATAAAGAAAAAAATAAAGTTAGAGGAAAACTTGCAGAAATATCACAAGCTGATTCAAAAATTAAAGCATATGTTGTTCCAACAAATGAGGAATTAATGATAGCTAAGGAAACTGTAGAATTAATAGGTAAATAATTTGTTTAGAAAAAGTATTATTGATATTTATTTAAGAAAGAATATTATAAATTAAGTTTAAAGTAATATTAAAACTAAAAATTATAATAAATAAAAGTTGAGAATGTAGGGATTTTATATGAAAATAAATTTCTTACATTCTCATTTTTTTATAAAATATAGTTACGTATTCAATTATGAAAAATAATTTTTATAGATTACTATAATATTTTCTATTTTAATATCTGTTTCATAATCTATTATTTAATAAGTGAACAAGTGTGTTTTCTTGTAATCCTAAATTCCTAGAGTTTTAAAAGTTAAGTGCTAAATTAAAATTATTTTAAAGTAAAATATAGTAAATTTTGAAAATTATATTCTTTTATTGTATAATATTTTTATGAAATTTATGTTACTTTTGTTTAAAATTTATTTTATATACAGATAGGAGTTTTTATGGGGTTTATTGTATTTTGTTTGATAGCATACTTTGTAATATCTCATTTGTCAAATAAGAAAGATGTTAGTGGAAATAAAGCTAATAGTAATTGTCCATATTGTAATGCAGCTTTTTACTTAACTGAAAATGGAGATTTTAATTGTTCAAATTGTGGTCGTTTATTCAAATATAGAGATGGTATTGTGTATAGGCAGGATGAAAGATTACCTATTGTAGTTGAGTTAGCATGTACACTTTTTACAATATTATGTAAAGCTGATGGGATTGTAACAAAAGAGGAAGTTTCAATAACTAAAGAACTACTTGAAAAAAATTTTGGATTAGAAGATAAAGATATGAAAATGGCTATAGATATTTTAAATAAGTCTAAAAGTAAGCCATATACTAAAACCATAATAAATGATTTAAATAATATTTTTAATAATTATGATTTTTCTAAGACAGATGCCGAAGATTACAAAGAACTTATACTTAGATGTGCTATGATTATAGCATTTTGTGATGATGGAGAACCTTCTAATAATCAAAATAAAATATTAGACGATATTGTTAGTATATTTAATATATCTGCTACTAAATATACAAATTTATTAAACTATTTTAGAGATAACTGTATTGAAAAAAATAAAAATGATTATTATGAAATATTGGGGGTTTCAGAAGGAGCTAGTAAAGAAGAAATTAGAGCTGCTTTTAGAAAATTAAGTAAATTATATCATCCGGATAGATATTCATCTAAAGATCTTCCTCCTGAAATAATAAAAGAGTTTGAGGAGAAGTTAGCAAAAATAATTGAAGCTTATGAAGCATTAAAATAAACGAAATTAATTTTAAAAATATATAATAAAAACAATAACTTTAAATTAGAGATATTAGGTAGCTTGAAGTTATTTTAATTAGATATTACTGGAAATAATGATTTCCAGTAATATTTTTTTTAGAATTAGTAGTAAGTATTATTATAAATATAATAAGTGGAGTTTACCATTATAGTTTTAGTCTATTTATAAAAGTTATAATATCTTTAGTAATTACTTTACACATCTATTTTCTAAAAAATATTTAAGTTTACAAACCTTTTTTATAGTTATCCTCTCTGTATTTTAAGGGAGTTAGACCAGTAAATTTTTTAAATACTGTGCAGTAGTAACTTTGATTACTAAATCCAACCTTATGTGCAATATCCAAAAGTGAGAGGTCAAGATCCTTAAGTAAGTCCTTACTCTTTTCGATTCTGTAATTATTTAAAAAGTTTATAAATGTTTGGCCAGTTTCGCTTTTAAATATATTACAGAAGTAGGATTTATTTATTTTAAATTCTGTGCAAAGAGAGTCTATAGTAATTTCTTCTGCGTAATTTTTTTCTATAAAATCTATAGCTCTTCCTACATAAGGAGAATATGAAATTGAAAAATTATCTTTAAGTTTTTCATCTAAGATTATTTTCAATAGAGAATTATAATACTTAAGACAACTTTTAGTCTTTAAAGGTATTTTATAAAGTTCTAAATCATCATTAGAATTTTTTAAATCTTCTTTTAAATATAGGGGACCTATTATGAAAATTAAGTCTTTATCAATTGATTTATAATTAAACAATGAATAAAAAGATATATTATTTTCAAAGGTAATTATTAGTGAGTCATTATGATCATGTTTTAAATATGAGCGCTCAAACTTGCTATTTAAGTTCAAGTCATTAAATATATAATCATAAAAAGAAGAGTAACCCACCTCAGAAAGAATATTCATATTATTATCTACAGCTCTTATTGGAATTTCACAGCAGTTATAAAAATCTATAAGAACTGATTTTAAAAAAATCATACAAAATCCTCCTTTTTAAACTTAATATATTAAAAAAAATCTTAATATAGAGAAAAACAATTATAAAAATCTATGATAATATAAGTATGTTAACATTATTGATAATCATTTTCAATAGAAAAAGAAAGTCAAAAGGGGGATTAACTTTGGGAAGAAAGAAAATTAATAAAATTTTAGGTTATGCACTTGTAACATCTATGTTAGTTGGAGTAGGAGCGGATACTGTATATGCAGCCACTAATATAAATAGTGGAACTGCAATTGTGCGTTCAGAAGGACTTAGAGATGGTGTATATGAGGTTAGTAATATAACTTCATATGTGGAGGAAGGAAATCCTATAGGAGAAAAAATGGCTAGAAATGCTATAAGAGAAAAAACAAGATTAAAGATTGAAAATGAGAAAATATTTATGACTGTTTACTTTAATAATAGCTCATATGGATTTATGAGTAATATTGAAGTCAGTTATGAGGAGGAAAACTTAGATGTAGAAGAAAATGAAGATATTAAGTCAATAACTTTTGAAGTAAAATCACCTGATATAAAGGTGAAAATAAGTTTATTAATAAGCTTAATGGGAAGATCAGTAGAGCTATTTTTAGTTAATGATATGAATACGGCTACTTTAGTAGGGGATATAACCAATGTAAATAATGCTGAAGAGATTAGTATTTAGCCTTTAAAACAAAAATAAGTTAAAATTTGCTCAAGAATATGAGTAGTACATAAAACTATTTTTAAATAAATTTTATAAACTTCAGAAAGATGGTGAAGGAATTATGATGATAGACAAGAGGCTTTTAAACTTGTGTAAGGAATCTAAGAAATACATAGGTTTAACTGTTTTAATGAATTGGATTTCTGTAATTTGTAATCTGATGACAATAATAGTTATTGGATTTAGCATTCAGGAACTTTTTAGTTTAGGGAATATTGAAAACTTAAATAAAAAAATATTAATTTTAGATGCTCTTTTAGGAGTAAGATTTTGTGTGAATCTATTAAGTGGACACTTCTCATATAAATCTTCAGAGATGGTTAAGATTACTCTTAGAGATAAGATATATGAGAAACTTTTAAAGCTTGGAATGAGATATGATAAGGTAGATTCTACATCTTCAATTGTTCAAATGGCAGTTGAAGGGGTAGAGGCTTTAGAGGTTTATTTTAGTAAATACTTACCTCAGTTAATATATTCTATTTTAGCTCCTTTAACTTTATTTTGTGCTTTAGCCTTTATTTCATTTAAAGCGGCTTTAGTATTTATACTTTGTCTGCCTTTAATACCAATATCAATAATATTAATTATGAAAGTAGCAAAGAAAATATTAAAGGAATATTGGGGACAGTATTCAGATTTAGGAAACACATTCTTAGAAAACCTTCAAGGGCTTACAACATTAAAGGTTTTTGATGTGGATAATGAAAGACATGAACTTATGAATGAAGAGGCTGAAAGCTTTAGAAAGATAACTATGAAAGTTTTAAGTATGCAATTAAACTCAATAAATGTTATGGATTTAATTGCTTTTGGAGGAGCTGCCCTTGGAAGCATAGTGGCTTTATTACAATTTAGAGCTGGAACAGTAAGTCTTGGAGGAATGATAGTAATTTTATTAATATCAGCAGAATTTTTCATACCTCTTAGATTATTAGGATCATATTTCCATATTGCTATGAATGGAATAGCTGCTGCAGATAGAATTTTCAAGGTTTTAGAAGCTGATGAAAGCAAGGTTTCTTCAGATAATAATTTTAATGAAATATCAAACATCTCTCTTTGTAATGTAAGTTTCTCTTATGATGGAAAAAGAGAAGTTTTAAAAGATATATCTTTATCAATAAATAAAGGAGACTATGTAGCAATAGTTGGTGAAAGTGGAAGTGGAAAAAGTACTATAGCTTCATTGATTTTAAATAACTATAAGGCTTCAAAAGGAAAGATAACTTTAAATGGAGCTGATATAAATAATATAGATTTTTCAAAGCTTTATAATAGGGTATCTATAATATCAACTAACAGTTATATATTTAATGGAACAGTTAGGGATAACTTATTAATAGCTAAGAAGGATGCAACTTTAGAAGAGATAAATTATGCCTTAAAAAAGGCTAACCTTTTAGATTTTGTGAATTCTAAAAAGGAAAAATTAGATTTAGAAGTTGGTGAAGGTGGATCAAAGCTTTCAGGAGGACAAAAGCAAAGACTTGCTTTAGCTAGAACTATATTAGCAAATAGAGAAGTAATAATCTTTGATGAAGCAACTTCAAATATTGATGTTGAAAGTGAAAATATGATTTGGAAATCTATAAATGAAATATCAAAAGAGAAAACAGTAATAGTTATTTCTCATAGGCTTGCTAATGTTAAAAATGCAGATAGAATTTATATGCTAGATAAAGGAATTCTAGTTGAAGAGGGAAGTCATAAGGATCTTATGGAAAGAAAGAACAAATATTATGGTATGGTAAATTATCAAAATGAATTAGAAATAGGAGGTGTTATATAAATGAGAAAATCAGGTTTTTCAATAATGAAAAGGCTTATAGTTGAGCTTAAGCCTCTTGCCCCTGTAATGTTTATAACAGTATTTATGGGAGTTTTAGGATTTTTAGCAGCTATAGGAATAACTGTATTTGGAAGTGTAGCAATATCAAGTTTAATAGATAATACTATAAGTTTTTCATTTAAAACAGCTCTTATTTTAATGATAGTACTTGGAATATTAAGAGGACCTTTAAGATATGGAGAACAATTAAGTGGACACTATATAGCTTTTAAAATATTAGTTATATTAAGAGACAAAGTGTTTTTAGCTCTTAGAAAACTTGCTCCAGCTAAATTAGAAGGAATGGAAAAGGGAAATTTAATTTCTATGATAACTTCTGATATTGAGCTTTTAGAAGTTTTTTATGCTCATACTATAGCACCAATTAGTATAGCGATTATAACTAATACCATAATGGGATTAATACTTTTAAGTATAAATGTAAAAGTGGGTATAGTTGGAATAATTGGTTATATACTAATAGGTTTTGGAGTTCCTTATATTAGTAGTAGCTTTGGAAAAGAAGCTGGTGTTCAATATAGAGAAGCCTTCGGAAAAACAAATTCTTATATTTTAGATTCTCTTAGAGGAATTAAAGAGGTTTTAATTTTCAACAATGGTAATGAAAGAAGAGGGAATATAAAGAAATTCTCTGAAGAATTAAATGAGAAGCAAAAGGTTATAAAAAAACATGAGGGAATAATAAGAGCCTTTAGTGATTTAATCATAATGTTAACAATACTTATTGCTTTATATATTGCTTATTTAGAGGTTTTAAAAGGAACTATGACAATTGGAGAGTTAATAATTGTGGTTACTTTAATAGCATCTTCCTTTGGACCTGTTGTAGCCTTAAGTAATCTATCTAACAATCTTCTTTTAACTTTTGCTTCAGCTCAAAGAATTTTTAATATCTTAGATGAAAAGCCTTCTGTAGAAGAAGTTTTAGGAGAAGGAATGAAAGTTGGAAACAACATAGAGTATAAGGATGTTTCTTTTGCATATAAAGGAAAAGAAAATGTATTAAAAGATATAAATATAGATATAAAATTAGGTGACAAGATTGCTGTAATTGGAGAAAGTGGAACTGGAAAGAGTACTTTTGTAAAATTACTTATGAGATTCTGGGATGTTACAAAGGGTGAAATTAGCCTAGGAAATAAGAATGTAAAAGAGATTCAGACAAAAGAATTGAGAAAGAAAATGGCCTTAATGGGGCAAGAAACAAGTCTATTTAATATGAGCATTGAAAACAATATTAAAATAGGAAAGCTAGATGCAACTTTAGATGAAGTAAAAGAAGCTGCAAAGAAAGCAGGAATACATGAGTTTATTATGGGCCTAGAGGATGGGTATAAAACAAAAGTAGGAGAATTAGGAGGAAACTTATCTTCAGGAGAAAAACAAAGAATTGGACTAGCTAGAGTATTCTTAAGAGAAAGTGAAATAGTAATTCTAGATGAACCTACAAGTAACTTAGATACTTTAAATGAAGGAATAATCTTAAAGTCTATAAGAACATATTTAAAAGATAAAACTCTTATACTTATAACTCATAGAAAGTCTACAACTAGGGTATGTGAAAAGGTATTTAGAATTAATAAGGGAAATTTAATTCAATGTGAAGAGGTGAAACATGAGCTTGCTTAAGATATTTTATGTTATTTTAGGTTTTATTTCCTTAGGATTAGGTTTAATAGGAATAATCTTACCTATCTTACCTACTACACCATTTTTATTATTAACAGCATTCTGTTTTGTTAAAGGATCAGATAAGTTTGATAAGTGGTTCAAAGGGACAAAGATATATAAAAATCATTTAGAAAGCTTTGAAAAAAATAGGGCTATGACTTTAAAAACTAAATTAACTATACTACTTACAGCTGATATTATGTTATTATTTCCACTTATACTATCAAAGAGTATTCATCTAAAAATATTTATAGTAATATTAATGATGTTTAAATTCTATTATTTTATCTTTAGAATTAAAACCGTAAAAGTAGGTGAGGTTGTTGAACAGAATAGATAAAGAAAAAGAGATAATAACATTAATGATAAAGCTTTATTGCAAGAAGAAACATGGAAGTTTAAATGGGGAACTTTGTAATGAGTGTAAGGAGTTAGACGAGTATGCTCATAAAAGATTAACTTATTGTAAGTTCGGAAATGAAAAAAGTTCTTGTAAAAAGTGTCCTATTCATTGTTATAAAAAAGATATGAAAGAAAAAGTTAAAGAGGTAATGAAGTTTTCAGGACCTAGAATACTTATATATAATCCAAAGGAATATATAAGACATATATTTAAATAGTTTTTTAAAAAGAGATGCATCTAAACAGGGAAAATATTTCTTGTTTGGATGCATCTTTTTATTTATATATTGAAGATTTATGTGGTAAGCTAAAAATATATTTTTAACTTAAGGAGATTTTTAGAATGGGTAATATAGATAAAGATAGAATTGTATGTAGATGCAAAAAGGTATCAGAGGGAACCATAATAGAAGCAATAAAAAATGGAGCAGATACTTATGAGAAAGTAAAAAAAGAGACAGGTGCCAACACTTATGGGTGTTTTGCTTGTAGATTAGAAATAAAAAAATTATTAGAGGAAAATAAATAGGATAAAATTAAAGGGTTGTATCAAAACTTAAAATAAAATTTATAAATATATTGTTTATATGTTTTATTTTTAAGTTTTGATATAATCTTTTTTTATTTAAGAAAGTAATTATTATAATATGAGTATATTTTGCTTGGTGGAAACTTTAATAGGAAGACATTCATTATAGATATTTTAAAAGTAGGCTTTGTTTAAAAGGAGCCTAAAAATAATAAATAAATATGTAAAAATAGACAATCTACATTTTAAAATGAAAAAGTTATAATATATTTAAATTGGTATAAATGAAGAGAAAAATTGGGGGGGATTAGATATGAAGCCAAATATTGTTTTGATTATGGTTGACCAGATGAGAGGAGATTGTCTAGGGGTTAATGGAAATGAATTTATAGAAACTCCAAACTTAGATATGATGGCCACTGAAGGATATAACTTTGAAAATGCTTATACAGCAGTTCCAAGTTGTATTGCATCTAGGGCAGCTATTTTAACAGGTATGAGCCAAAAATCTCATGGAAGAGTTGGATATGAAGATGGAGTTTCATGGAATTATAAAAATACCATAGCTTCAGAATTTTCAAAGGCTGGTTATCATACTCAATGTATTGGTAAAATGCATGTTTATCCAGAGAGAAACCTTTGTGGATTTCATAATATTATGTTACATGATGGGTATTTACACTTTGCCAGAAATAAAGAAGGAAAAGCATCTACTCAAATTGAACAATGTGATGATTATTTAAAGTGGTTTAGAGAAAAGAAAGGGCACAATGTTGATTTAATAGATATAGGGCTTGATTGCAATTCATGGGTATCTAGACCTTGGGGATATGAGGAAAACTTACATCCTACTAATTGGGTGGTTAATGAATCAATAGATTTCTTAAGAAGAAGAGATCCAAGTAAGCCATTCTTTTTAAAAATGTCCTTTGTTAGACCCCATTCCCCTTTAGATCCACCAAAGTTTTATTTTGATATGTATAAGGATGAGGATTTACCAGAACCTTTAATGGGAGATTGGGCTAATAAAGATGATGAAGAAAATAGAGGAAAAGATATAAATTGTGTAAAGGGAATAATTAATAATAAGGCATTAAAAAGAGCTAAAGCTGCTTATTATGGGTCAATAACTCATATTGATCACCAAATAGGAAGGTTTTTAATAGCTTTATCAGAGTATGGAGAGTTAAATAATACAATATTCTTATTTGTTTCTGATCATGGAGATATGATGGGAGATCATAATTGGTTTAGAAAGGGAATTCCTTATGAGGGAAGTTCTAGAGTTCCATTTTTTATTTATGACCCAGGAAACTTATTAAAAGGAAAAAAGGGAAAAGTATTTGATGAAGTTTTAGAGTTAAGAGATATTATGCCAACTTTATTAGACTTTGCTCATATTTCTATACCTGATTCAGTAGAAGGATTAAGCCTTAAGGATTTAATAGAGGAAAGAAATTCTACTTGGAGAGAATATATTCATGGAGAGCATTCCTTTGGAGAGGATTCTAATCACTACATTGTAACAAAGAGAGATAAGTTTTTGTGGTTTTCTCAAAGAGGGGAAGAACAATATTTTGATTTAGAGAAGGATCCAAAGGAACTTACTAATCTTATAAATTCAGAAGAGTATAAGGATAGAATAGATTACTTAAGAAAAATATTAATTAGAGAATTAGAAGGAAGAGAAGAAGGATATACTGATGGAAATAAACTTTTAAAGGGACATCCAGTAAGTACTTTAAAGCATATAAGATAATAAAATTTATATGTTTTTAGATAAAATCAGTGGTTCTCTAAAAATATTTATAAGTGTTAATTTCTATAATAAAAAAGGAAACTAGAAAGGGGGAGCCTCCTAGTTTCCTTTATCTGATTTATATATGTATATATTTAGTTATATTGTGATTAAAATATTAAGCTATCTTATCTTCAACTTGTGGATTTTTCTTTATCTTTAAAGTTAAAGCTAAAAGAAGTAATGCAATGAATGCACCTACTATGATAAATATGAATGCACCGTTCCATCCAAAGCTATCAGCTATCATACCTAAAACGAAGTCAGCCATGAATTCACCAAGAAGGTATCCGCAAAGTCCTGAGAAACCTGTAGCAGAACCAACAGCGAAGTTAGGTACAACGTCTATTAAGTTCATTCCTATTAATAATTGAGGTCCGTATATAAAGCATCCTATAAATGCAACAGAAATCATTGTTACTAATGTACTGCTTGTTTGCCAGTAAGCTACTGTAGCAAATATAACACCGATCATACATAAGATACTAAGTGGAGCACGCTTTCCTTTGAATACAACGTCTGAAAGCCATCCAAGTAATATTGATGCTGGTATTGCAGCATATTCAAATAAGAACATTGCCCAGTTTGCATTAGCAGCAGAGAATCCTTTTGATTCTTTTAAGTATATAGGAATCCAGTTAACAACACCTTGTCTTATTAAATAAACAAAGATATTAGCTAGTGCTAAGTACCAAACATATTTATTTTTAAGAACATATTTAACCATTATTTCTTTTGAAGATAAAGTTGTTGGATTAACCTCAGCCTTAACTTCAGGATAATCATTTCTATATTCTTCAACTGGAGGTAATCCAACAGATGCTGGAGTATCAGCTCCAATTACATAACAGAATAAAGCTACTATTGTACATATTATTGCTGGTACAAAGAATATTGATTGGAAATGATTTTGTCCAAATACTAATAAACATAAAGTTGCTATAGGGGCGATTAAACCTCCACCTATATTATGAGAAGTATTCCATATTCCCATTTTAAGTCCTCTTTCTTTTTGAGAGAACCATTTACCTAATACTATTGAACATGGTGGAGCTCCCATACCTTGGAAGAATCCGTTAAATACCATAAGTATTAAGAATATTGGAACTGTACGAGCAAATCCCATTAGAACACTTAATACTGATGATGCAATAAGTCCAAAACATATAAATTTCTTTACGTTTGATTTGTCTGATAAATTTCCTAAAATGAACTTACTTAAACCGTAAGATACAGCAAGTCCCATACTTATAAGTCCGATTTGTGTTTTTGAAAATCCATAGTTATCAATTAAATATGGTGATGCTACAGCAAAGTTTTTTCTAACTAAGTAGTAACCTGTATATCCAATAAATATCATAAGGAACATACGAATACGGTATGCTTTGTATGCTGATGATACCTTATCTTTTGGAAGTCTAGGTATTGCTGGAGCTGGGCTAAAAAATCCAAACATTCTATAATCCTCCTAGTTATATGTGTTATACGTGTTAATGTTTTCAAAAAACAGTTTACTTATTAATAATAAAATAAGAATTAAACAACAAAATCTCTTAAATGTTTCATAAATGTAACATTTAAGAGATTTTAATTAATTTTAATACTATGATGTTTATTAAATAAATTTCACTTAAATATAAGTTATTGTTATTTAAATTACTCTTTATTTTTATAGAGTATTTGCATTATTTTTTCCCTATCTTCAGCAGCAAGATAGAAATTATATTTATCATATATTTTAAATTGATTTGTGTCAAAGTTCTTAGTAGAAATAGCCTTAGAGAACTTTGATAAGTCACTTGAGGTTTCCTTTGATAATACAAAGTCTATAAAGCTTTTAGCTATTTTTTCATGTTTAGAATTCTTTATTAAAGCTATTGAGTCTACATTCCAACCAGCATTTTCAGGGACTATGCTAATTATATTGTCTGAAGATCTGTTAGCTATTAATTGGTCACTTAGAAAGTTAACCGTTATAAGATATTCGCCAGAGGCAACCCTTTGAATTGAGTTAAATCCACTTATGGTTGAAGAGGATACATTGTCATTAAGTTTAGCTATAAATGTTTCAAACTTTTCTTTTCCTAGCTCCTGGTAAAGTGATGCCATTAAGGTATATCCTGTACCAGAGGTTTGAGGATTAGGAAGTATTATTTTATTCTTAAATTCTGGGTTTAATAAGTCCTCAATTTTCTTAGGGTAGGGAACAGAATCTCCAAAATGTGTTTGCCATAGAGATTTGTTTATTCCTATTGATAGTGGAGTTATTTGAAAACCAGTCCAATATCCTCTTAAATCCTTGTATTTTGCAGGAATATTATTAGCCCAGGGAGAGTTATATTCTTCTAAGGCATCATACTTTTTCAAAATTTCATATCCATCACAGCTTCCCCCAATAAAGATATCTCCTTGAGGATTATCCCTGGTGTCTAATATTCTTTGCACAGCTTCTTCCGTTGGAAGCTTTATATATTCATAAGTACAATCATATTCATTTTTAAATTTTTCAAGAAGATATTTTCCCTCTTCCTCTCTAAGAGAGCCATAAACAACTATATGGTTCATGTTAGATGTACTTAAAGCCTTTTCTTTTTTTATAATATGTAACTTTGCTATTAATAGTAGAATTATAATAGTTAATATTATGGTGATTTTTTTATTTAAAAATTTCTTCATTTAAATTCCCCTTTAAATAAATATTTTTACCATTTTCATCACCTAGATATTGTATGATCACGTAGTCCTTATAAACATCTATATAAAAAGTATTATTGGAGATATCTCCTTCTTTAGCATATCTATATAAAGTTAAATGATGTTTAGGTATTTCACTTAAATCAGTTTTTAAAAAATCCTTATTATCATTCATAAGTCTTAAGGACTTAAAGTCCTCTAATAAAAGAGATTTAGAATCCTTTGATAGATTTTTCATAGTTCCATCCTCTTTATAGGTTATTAGATTATCAGGGCTTGATAATATGGATTCAAGGTTGTTAACAGTATAAAATGCATCCTTTAGATTATTTCTAAGCATATTTATTAAAGAGGAGTTATTAGAATAACTTTCACCGTCTAATTTTAATATGTTTGATATTTCAAAGGGAGTTTTATCTCCATTTAAATAATGAATTTCACCAGATATAAATAAGGTGTTTTCTAAGGGTAAAGCATTTTCTTTAGTTGAGTTAGTAAGGCATATTTTATTAAAATACTGAAGCAATTCATTAAGTTCAGATTTATTTGATATTACTGTAGTTCCTAAATAAGGATTTGAAAGTATTATTTTATCAGGTATTTTAATATTTAAATCTCCCTTATTCTCTTGTGAACTTTTAACAACTGTTAATGAGTCATATATATTACTAGAATAATAGATATAGGTAGCAAGTATTATTACTATGAAAAATAAGTAAATAGCAAGTGTATTTTTAAAATTTTTACTCATTAAAATCCTCCTCCTTAATCTCATTATTTTTACCAATAGAGAAGGAGAGTGTAACCTTAGTACCAACATCTAATTCACTTTCTATATTAAAACCATAGTTTTGACTTTGCATTATATCTTTACATATTTTTATTCCAAGTCCATTTCCTTTAGGATTAACATACTCATCTTTAATTATAAAACCTGTACCATCATCTTCTATAATAACCTCCATTTTATTTGGAGATCTCTTTGTTGATATATTAAGAGTTTCACAACCACTATATTTTATGGCGTTATCTATTATATTTATGAAGACTTGTTTTGTTTTATCATGGTCTCCATATATGAAAAAGGATTCATAATTTCTATAAACCTTAATATCATAATTATCAAGTTTTATTTTTAATATTTTTAGACAATCATCTATTAAGGATTTAACATCTATATAGGTGTATTCAATTTCAAAGGTATTCTTATTACTTTTAGCTAAAAGTAGTATTTCTTCTACTAAATTTAAAAGTCTTTTCCCTTCTTTCTCTATAAGAGCTGAACTTTGAACTATTTTTTCCTTATCATTTAACTTAGGAATTATTTCAGAGAAGCCAATTATGGCAGTAAGTGGGGTTTTGAATTCATGGGATACATTATCAAAAAACTTTTTTTGGTGAAGCTTAGCTGACTTTATTTCATTTATATATTTATCAAGGTTTTCACTCATTATGTTAAAGGTGTTTGCCAAGTCTTCAACCTCATCTCCACTTGTTATATGCAATTCCTCTTTGAATTTTCCTTCAGAAATATTTTTAGACTTTTGCTTTAAAATCATTAAAGGACTAACTAGTTCTTTAGCAAAAGTATTTATTAAAAAGATTGCAATTACTATGGCTATTAAACCACTTATAATAAATATGGTTAAGGTATTTCTTAAAATCTCATAGGCTTCTGTATTTATTAATATAAGTCTAATTGCACCATATTCCTTTCCTTTATAAAATATTGGACTAGAAAGGAATAGAGTAGGTACGTTATCTATTTTTTCTACTATGTAAGCAGTCTGCCCATCTAAGGCTTCATTTATATCTGAACCAAATAATGAGACTTCATCTGAGGAAGAATCATATATTATTTGGGCTGAATTACTAATTATTTGTATTCTCACATTATATTTCTCACTAAGTGTTGAAGCTATAAATGGAGCATTATCTCTAATAATATCTTCTTTATCTCCAGAATCATTTGATGAAAGTAGATTAAGTATATATGATTCTGTTGTTCTACTTTTATCAAGTAAATATTCAATAGAGTTATTTATTAAATTTTTACTTAAAGCATTATAAGTTATTATGAAGATAAAAATTATTATAGGAGCTAATATTAATAAATTAGTTAAAATAATTTTTTGTTTTAAGTTTAAATTTATTTGTATTTTATTATTTTTCATCTAGTTTATAACCAGCCTTATATAAGGTTTTTATGTAATTTTGACAGGGACCTAATTTTTTTCTAAGTCTTTGAATTAGAATATCCACAGCTCTAGTTGTTCCTTCAAAGTCATATCCCCAAACTTTATTTAGAAGCTCTTCCCTTGAAAAAACTTTATTTTTATTTTGGCAAAGGCATCTTAGTACTTCAAATTCTTTAAAGGTTAAGTTTATATATTCAGATTTAATAAGAGCCTTTCTTTCATCTAATAGTAAGGTTAAATCTCCAACGGTTAAATCCTTTACTTTTTTCTTTGAATCACTTGAAATATGTTTGCCAACTATATTTATTCTTAAAATTAGTTCAGTGCTATTAAATGGTTTTGTTATATAATCATCAGCACCTAATTGTAACCCTAAAAGCTTATCATTTATATCACTTTTTGCAGTTAGCATTATTATAGGTATATCATCAATATTTTTTATTTTAGGGATTAAATTAAATCCACTTATATCAGGTAACATAGCATCTAAAATTATTATATCTGGCTTTTCTTTTATTACTAATTCTAATGCATCTAAAGCATTCTCAGCCGTTATAGGAACATGACCTTCTATTTCTAAGTTCATTTTTATGAGTTGTAAAATACTTACTTCATCATCTACAACTAAAATTTTCATAACTGTTCATTCCCCCTTTATTAGAATTTAGCAGCAATTTTAATTTTAGCATAAAAGGTTACTTATTAATTGTACTATATTAATTTTATTGTTAAAGAGTAAATTTAATATTTTTTATTAGTATAAGTAAAGTAAAATTTTTTCTATTAATAATATAAATAATTTAGAGAGTATTAATACTTATAAAAAAATAATATATTAAAGTGTGTTTATATTAGAGAATTTAACTAATAAATAGGATTGAAAAAATTACAAATTAAAACTATAATGTAAATTAATGTATGTTTTAAGCGGGAGGATTTGTAATGCTATCTTATGAGTTTTTATTTGACTTAGCACTTATTCTTATTAGTACTAAACTATTTGGATTAATGACTAAAAAAGTTAGAATGCCACAGGTTGTGGGGGCTTTGGTAGCTGGAGTTGTTTTAGGACCTGCTGTTTTAAATGTTTTATCTGAAACAGAATTTATTCAAAAACTTGCAGAATTAGGTGTTATAGTACTTATGTTTACAGCTGGCTTAGAAACTGATATTAACCAATTAAAGAAAACTGGTAAAGCATCATTTATAATAGCTGTACTTGGAGTAATAATTCCCCTTGTAGGAGGATTTTTTATTGCAAATATATTTAATAAAGGAAATGATGTTAATACCATATTACAAAATGTATTCATAGGAATTATATTAACAGCTACTTCAGTTAGTATTACTGTAGAGACTTTAAAAGAAATGGGGAAATTAAAAACAAGGGCAGGAAATGCAATATTAGGAGCTGCTATTATTGATGATATCTTAGGAATAATAGCTTTAACCATAACAACTAGTTTAGCAGATCCATCAATTAATGTAATAATAGTTTTAGCTAAAATAGTTATGTTCTTTATTTTTGCTGGACTTGCAGGATATTTGTTCCACTGGGCGTTTATAAAGTTAGATGAAAGATATCAGAGAGATTTAAGAAGATTTGTAATTTTCGCCTTTGTATTTTGTTTATTATTATCTTTTTCTGCTGAGGAGTTCTTTGGAGTTGCAGATATAACAGGAGCTTTTATAGCCGGATTAGTAATATCTGATTCAAATAGAAGTAATTATTTAAATTCAAGATTTGAAACCTTGTCATATATGCTATTATCTCCTATATTTTTTGCTAGCATAGGTATAAAGGTTCAATTAACAGCTATGACAAAAACTATTTTCATATTTGCAATATTATTACTTATAGTAGCTATATTAAGCAAGGTTTTTGGATGTGCCTTAGGAGCTAAACTGTGTAAGTATAGCAATAGAGAAGCTATTCAAATAGGAACAGGAATGATATCAAGGGGAGAGGTGGCACTTATAGTTGCAAATAAAGGAATTGCAATGGGACTTATGCTGCCAGAATTTTTAGCACCAGTAGTAATAGTGGTTGTGGTTACAACTATAGTAACCCCTATTTTATTGAAAGTTGTCTTTAATAATAAATCTAAAAGTGTAGATTTAAATGTAAAGGCAAATGTGTAGAACTTAAAAATAATTTAAGAAAGCATATTTATTATTAAATTATTTTTAAAGGTATGGATTGAAAATATAAAAAAAGTAAGATTTTTAATGATTAAAATAGAGAGATTAATAACTAGTGATTATAATCCTTTAAAAGAAACAGTCTTAGTATTATTATAATTAATAAATAATTATATAAATACTAAGGCTTGAGTGTAGAGAAAATCTACATTGAAACTATAGTATTTGTATTTATCTTAGGAGGTAATACAAATGAGTAAAGAAATAATAGATATTGAAGTAGAAGAATTTATACCATTTAATGATGCAGCAGATATGAAAGAATTTAGAAAATTTCTTAAACAATATGGAATAGAAGATGCCTTAGAGGATACTACATTAGATTATACTAAAAAGAAATTAGAGATGTTACTTGCTTTAGCTGAAGATGGTGAGGATGAAGAGCTAGCAGAACATAAAAATATATTAAAAAAATTATTAAATAACTTAAAAGGTGAAAAAGTTAAAAGAGAAGCTATGAAAGCTTTATATGAAGTTTATAGAGAGTATGAGGATCTAACTGGTAAGGAATGCGAGGATTTAATTGATTCTAAAGAATTAGATAAAAAAATAAAAGAGGCTTTAAAAGAATACAAGAAATATGAGCATTTTAAAACTCATGAGGAACAAATAGCTGAAAAATGGATAAGAGAATTAAAGAAAGAGGCTATAGAATACAAAAAACAATACAAGGAATTAAAAAAAGATATTAGAAGAGATTTAAAAAGATTAGAAAAATAAAATATAGTTAGATTTAAAAAATAAGCTATATCAAAACTTTATTTTAATAATTTGTTTTGATATAGCTTTTTTAGACATATATTATAATAAAAATAAAAAAAGGTTCTGTTTTACAGAACCTTTTGTGGTTGCGGGAGCAGGACTTGAACCTACGACCTTCGGGTTATGAGCCCGGCGAGCTACCAGCTGCTCCATCCCGCGTCATTAAATTGTATCTACTACTCTTTAACTATACGTTAATATATAATTAAAGTCAAGGAAATTAAATATTTATTATATTTAAATTGTTATAAGTACTTAGAACTTTCTCTTTTGTGATATATAATAAATATAGGGACGTATATTAGTTTTAATTTTTTATTCAGGAGGAGAAATGTTTACCAAAGGTTTTGACGAGGCATATAATAGGGCTTTAGAACTTCAGAAATTATTTTATGGTGAAAAAGAAAAATATAATGAAGAGTTAAAGAATGAAAATAGGGACATAAAGCACTTAGTTAACAAAATAAACGAAGAAAAAATATATATATTAGAAACACTAGTACCTAAATATGCTAAGAATATGAGTATTTTAGAAAGACAAAGTATAAAAGCTACTTTAGGAGAAGAAGTCAGTAGTGAATATATAATAAATGATTATAATATACGACCTATTAAAGAACTGCTACTGATAGATTATGATGAAAAGTCTATTATAAAAAATATAAAGAATCCTTTTATTAAGGTCTTTAAGATAAACAAAATAAATAAAAATTTAGATGAAGAAACTATGGAAATACAATCTGCAAGAGATGAAATGAAAAAGATATCACAATGTGCGCAGGATGATAAGCTTAAATTAATAAGAATTTATAAATTAATATGCTCTGCAACTAATTTAGGGGAAGCAATAGAGGAACGGTTTAGAGATTTCATACCTATGATACAAAGCAGTAGGCTAATATATGGGGATTGCAATATAGAGAAGCGTAGCTATAGAATAGGAAACGTTATGAAATGTTATGATGGAATAATGCAGTTTTTAGTAAAGATATGTGAAACTAAATATAGAAGTGCAGAGGGAAAGCGAGTTAAGTACATAAAAGATTCTTTAATTGATGAGCATTTAGAAGAATTAGATTTATGGAAACAGAGCTTTAATGAAATATAAATTTATTTAATTTTTAAAGTTAAGACAAGAGAAATGGGCATATTTTTATGATTTATTATGGTGTTACAGCCAGTTTATTCAATAAAATGATAAAAATTTTTAAAGAATAGAGAAAAATATGTAGATTTTATTGAATTTTTAACCAGAATATGATACTGTCTACATATAGTAAATACTTATAGCGTGTTAGTATTTATTTTGGATTTGGTTGGAGAATAATTTCTTCAGCCTTTATTCTTTATATAGATAGTTTATAGTTTAAGAAATATTTAAAATTAAGTCTTATGAAATCAAGGGTAACTTGAGTATTCATAAGGCTTTTTTATTTTATTTATTATGGAAATTCATTATAAAAATCTATTTGTAATCATATATTTCATATAAAGATTAATTAATAGGGGAGGAGAATTTTTTATAATGAGTACAATAAGCAACATATTAAAATCTTTTTTAACTCAAAATATTCTAGGGTATATTGGGGTTACATTAATTTTAATAGTTATATGCCTAGGATTTATCTACAATATGAGGGTTAAGAAAAAGTATGAGAATCTTTTAAATGCTTTTAATGAGAGTGAGTGGATTAATGTTTCAAATAATGAAGATCAAAAGGAACTTAAATTTCTTAATTCAGAGTTAAAGGCAATGGCAGATGATTTTAGAAAGAGTGCTATTAAAGGAACATATAATATCAACACAGAGGTAATAATTCAAAAGAATATAGAAAAGAGAATACTAAAAGAAGAAAATATTGCAAATATACTACCATCTATTTCAATAGCATTAGGTCTTATAGGTACATTTTTAGGGCTTACTGTGGCAATTATGACAACAACAGGTATATTATCTTCTGGAACACAGAGCATGGCTGACTTCTCAAGAAGTATGAATATGCCTCTAGGAAGTATGTCTAGTGCCTTTTGGACAAGTATTGTAGGGGTAATAGGTTCTATCATCTTAAATTGTTTAAACATTAATTTAAAGAGAGCTAAAGAGGATTTTTATGATGTTTTTGAAGACTATTTAGATAACATATTATTTTCTATTTATATAAAATCAGATAAAGATGTACTTACTGATTTTATGAATAAAGCTTTAGGAAGTTTTTCAGTAAAGTTAGATGAATTATTTAACAAGGGAATAAATAATTTAGTTGAAGGCATAAATAAAAACACCGTAGATATGACAAGTACCTTTAATGGAATGAATAAACATATAAGTGATTTAGAGAATATTGTATCATATTTTAGAGTTTCAGTTATGGGAATAAAAACACCTATAAAAAGCTTTGGGGAAGATTTAGAAAAGTTTAGTAGGGTAAGTGCAGAGTTTTGTAATTCTGTAAATTCAACAAATAATAAATTCCTTAATAAATCTGCTAGGCTTGAAGAGAGTGTAAATGAACTATCAAAGGCTATAAATGATAATAAAAGAGAAATAAATAAGCTTTGTATGAGATTAGAGGTTCAAAGCAATGAGGTGAGAAGAGGGTATAATACCTTTAATGATGTATTTAATATTATAAAAGATGAGCAAAGCAGAAATAATAAAATTATTTCAAATCAAATTTCAAAATTAAATGATGGATATAGAGAATTTGAAAGAGGAATAAATAAATTTTCAAGTAATGTCTCAAATATGAAAAATGAAGTTGCAAATGGTATATACTACGCTCTTCAAAGAGAAACTCAAGAACTTTCATCAAATATAGTTGATAAATTAAATGTTCCTCTAAGAGATATTAGCCTAGCAACTGAGGAGTTAAGTAGAAGTACTAATAGGAATAGAGAAATTGGAAAGGCAGATTCAGGGTGGAAAAAAGATAGTAAAGAGATTGGTAGGTGTTAAAAATGAAGGTTAGGAGAAGAAAGTATAAGACAGAACAAGAAGTACCTTCTTATTGGCCTTCCTTTGTTGACATAATGACTACTGTTACCTTAGTTTTTTTCTTTATTTTACTTACTTCAATAGGAATTTCAAGTATTTTTGTAGATAATATAGCTGTAGAAAGAGAAACTGTATATGATAAAATTCAAGGAGAATTAAATCAATACTCAGTTAATGAAGAGGTAATGAATTTTAACAGAGAAGAAGGAAAAATTGATATAAAAACAGAAACTTTTTTTGATAGTGATAGTTCAGTTTTAAAGAAAGATGGAAAGAAATTAGCCTCTGAACTTGGAGATATATTTTTTAAGTTACTATCTAATGAGGATATAAAAGAAAAAATAGATTATATAGAGATTGTAGGACATACAGATTTTGCGGGAAGTACCATTCATGGAAGAGAGCTATCTACTGAAAGAGCAATAAGCTTTTTAAATGAAATGATGCCAGAGGATAGTGAGCTTGAAAACCTTCATGGAGAAAAGTTTAAAGCTTCAGGAATGTCTGAGTTTGAAAACTATGCTTCTAAAGAGGAAAGAGATAGGGGATATGATGAATATAATATAGAAGAAACAAAGAAAGATAGAAGAATTGAAGTGCGTATGGTATTTAGCAATGAAGATTTAGAAAAAGCAATAAAGGAAAGAAAAAATTAAATTTTTTAGGAAGATTTGTGTAAAACAAATCTTCCTATAGTTTTTAAATACCCATATTAATAATAAAAATTATAATTATTTAAGTTAAGTAAGATTATACAAAAAATCCCCCATATTAATATTAAATAGATTAATTGTTTATCTTTAAGCACTAAATCAGTAGGGCTTTCTCCTTTACTACTGGAATACATTAAATAATAGTATCTTATTGTTCCCCAGATTACCAATATGTCTGTAAAAATAAAAAATCTTATTGATGTACCTAAAATACAATATATAGAATAAAAGACTATTGTACAAGTTAGTGAAATATTAATTACTTTATCTAAAAATTCTAAATTATATTTTGATAAATTTTTTCTATGAGTACTTGCATTTTCACCTAAAAAAATAACTTCATTTCTTCTTTTACCAAAACCTAAAAATAGAGATAAAAATAATGTACATAAAATTATCCAATCTGATGCAAGGACACCAGTAGCAAAACTACCAGCTAATACTCTAAAAATAAATCCTAATGCTATTGAGAAGACATCTATAATAACTAAATTTTTAATTTTAAATGAGTAAAATATATTATTTATTAAATAAACAATTATAATAAATAATATAGAAAATTTTAAGCTAAAGGCTATAGCTAAAGAGGTTACGCAAAGAATTATGCCAATTAATATTGCTACTGGAATACTAACTTTCCCGCTAGCTATAGGTCTTTTACATTTGTTTGGGTGCTTTCTATCATTTTCTACATCTACAATATCGTTCATTATGTAGACTGTGGAAGATATAAAGCAAAATGCTATAAAGGTAAGTATATTATTTTTTAGAATATCAATATTTAAAAATTTATTTGAAAAAATTATTGGGCCAAATATAAATAGATTCTTTATCCATTGATTTGGTCTAAGTAGTTTGATTATGTATTTAATCATAATCTAACGCCTCCTCATTTTCTTTTGGATTAAAAGCAGTCATGGCAAGAATTATAAATATCCATGATAAAGGATATGAATATCTGTCTTGAGCTTCTATAAGTAATAACTGTAGTGACATACCACCAAAAAGTATATAAAGAAGATCAATTAAGTTTTTTCTTTTTGACTTATTTTTATATAATCCAACATATGATAATGCAAGAAGTATAATGTAGAAACTTTGAATATAGAATACTCCTTCTTCACTGATTCTTATAGTCATATTTCCATTTTCTTTTCCTAGCATTTTTAAGTAATCTTCCTTATTATAGGCTTCATCTAATCCAGCTTCAGACCAGTAATCACCAGCAAAACTTCCATTATTCCAGAAGTTTGAAAATTTTGAAACATAGAATTTAAAAAGCTCTAATTTAGGAGTATTTATTAATCTTTCTTTTATTATTTCTTTAGCCTTTTTATCAGCCTTTTCATAGTTTTCATCACAGTCATGAAAAACTTTGAAGTCCTCTTCATTCCACTTTCCACCAGAAGCTATATTTGTTCCTTTTAGCATAGAAATGCTTGGTGGTTCTGTACCATGCCAAAGAGGATATTCAGTTATATTTAATTTAATAAGCAGTGTACTAAATAGAACAAAAGGAACTATAAATGAGGCTAATACTACTAGAATATTTTTAAGCTTAACAGTAATGTTTTCTTTGAAATAAAGAAATAAATACATTATGTAAGCTATTATAAAAACATATCCATTAGGTCTAAATAAATGAGATAAACTCAAAAAGATTCCAGATAGACATAAGTATAATAAATTTTGTTTATTGTTTATTGATTTAAAGAACATAAGAACACTTAGTAATAAAAGTGGCATAGCTAGGTTTTCTGAACAATAAACATTGCTATATAATATCATAGGTGGATACAGGGCACTTATTAATAAAACCCAAAAACTTTTCTTTTCATCTTTAAAAATTTCTTTAGAAATCATATAAAGCAAAATTATGTTAAACATTGAAAGTACTATGTTTATAATTCGGATAGCTATTAAGGGATTACTAAAAAAATTTCTTATTATGGCAAAATAAAGTACTGTTGCTGTCATATGTGGAAATCTTGCAAAGTAACTTGTTCCTCTAAACATATAGTTACTTCCATCTAGAAATTCACCTGCACATATAAACATCCTGTTAAAGTCACCTACAGGAATACTATCTAAATTTAGAAACCATAAGACTCGAAATATTAATCCTACTGATAAAAGAATAATAAATAATAGTTTTTTGCTATAATTTTTCTTTAAATAAAAATACACAAATATTACTAAGCTTATTGCTATAATAGAAAGCACTAATGAAGTAATTGAAAATTTATAGTATAAATTCCTATGAACAATGCTTTCTACTAATATCAAAAGAAATAAAAGTTTCAATGATATGTTTAAAAAACTACTGAGCGCTACATTTTTTTTCATCAAAAAGTCTCCAATCCATATATTTTATTATAAATTTCATTAGTCTCATAAATTATTTATAAAATCAAAAAATAAAGAAATTATCTATAAAAATAAAGGGTTGATAAAGAAGTTTATTTTTATAGAAAATTTCTAAATAGGCTGTTATATAGCTATTAGTAGAGAACCTAAAATTATTAATATTGTACCTATAATCTTATTACTAGTTATTTTTTCACCTAAAGCTATTTTGGCTAAGATCATAGTCCATATGTAAGTCATGGCAGTAAGGGGTAGTACAATGCTATAAGGTAGATATTTAAGTACAAATATATTTAAAATGGCAGCTGTTACATAGAAAAAACCACCTATGTAAATTTTGAAATTAAATATAAGAGATAAGAAGTTATCTACATTTTCTGCACCTTTTTTAAAAAAGAAACCACCTAATGCACCGAAGAATGTCATTATGGGAAAAACTAAATATATATTATTCATAAGATTTACCTCTTGCTATAAAAATAACTCCAGTAATAATAACTATAATTCCTAATAATTGAACTAATGATATATGTTCTTTTAGAAATAAGCTACCATTAATTAATGCAAATATATAACTTGTGCACATTAAAGGGTGTATTATTGAAAGATCTCCAAACTTTAAGGCTAATATCATACTAAGAGCTCCTATGCCATATAGGACAAAACCTATAATTAATAGAAAGAGATTAGAATCAACCCCTATTTTCCAAAATAATTGTCCGAAAGAGGTACAGAGTGCGGAGAAAAATATTAAAATTATCCCTTTATTTAAATTTTTATTCTTCAAAATTCTTACCTACTTCCATTTTAATATTTCATATTCATGATTTGAATTTTTGCTATTAATAAGATATGCATTCTTAACTAAACTAAACATTGGCGCATCTGATAAAGAGTCAGAATAAGCAACGGAATTTTCTTTATCGATTATCAAATCATGTTCTTGTAAAAAGGTATTTATTCTTTCTACCTTTTCTTCACCCTTACAATTTAGTCCACTTATTTTGTTTATAAATCTGCCATTTATAAATTCGAATTTAGTTCCTATTACACCATCTATAAAATCTTCATCCTCAAAATATTTTAAGTAGCATTCTGGAGATGCTGAAATCAATAATATATAATATCCTTTACTTTTTAAATCTTTAATTTTAGTCAAAGCATCTTTATAAATCTTAGGTTTTATCATTGTATTAAAAAAGTCGCTTAAATCACCTTCACAGAGATAATTTAAGGTATAAAACATAGATTCTTTTGCTTTCGTAGTAGTTATTATTTTAGCCTTATATCCTAATAATTTTATAAATAATATAGGTAAATGAAAGGATAAATAAGGTTTTTTCTTTATTGTGTATTTAAGCAAATAAAACATGGAATCACCATGTATTAATGTTTTATCTACATCAAACAAAGCTATTTTAGTAGTATTCATATAATTGCTCCTAAGTTATTTAAGATTTAATCATATAACCTAAATGATTATAATTTTTGAAATATAAAGAATGTTTTGTGGCACTTTATAATCATAATTAGAGAGAAACTGATAGTAGTTATAATGTTATCTACAGTAATTTCAGTTTCTTGTTAATTTTACCATATTTAATTGAGATTTCAAGATATATTAAAGCTTAGGATATTCTCTAAAAGTTAATTTAGAATTTAAGTAAGTAGTGTAATTTTGTTTACTACAATTGAAAGAATTAGAATTTAATTTTTATCTAAAATTGAGATTTATCTCCATAGTCTGAACGATATACACCATTTAAACCGGCATATTTACCTATCTCAGATAACTCTCTTATTATATTCTCTTCATTAGAGGAAAAAGTCAGTTTTTGTGTGTAAGCTGTAAAATATATATAGTTAACTAATCTATTTATTAAAGGAATATTTTTCTCATCACATAAATCTAGCTTTGTATAAACTTTTAATAAGACCTCTTTAATATCATCAAAATTATTTTCTTTTGATTTTGAAAGACTATTATATAAAGAATGTACTAAATCTTTAGATTTATTCATTAATTTAACATTTTCCATTTAAAATACCTCCTAAAGATAATTATAGATAAATTATAGTATTTTTATGAATGTTATTCTACAAATATTTACAAATAATACATTAAAATATTTAATTAACATTGAAAGGGAAATGATTATGAAAATGAGAAAAAATGGAGAATTAAATTATATACGCAACTATTAGCTTAGAGGAGATTATATATGAATATCAAAAAAGGATATTATAAAAAAACTATAATATCCTTTTTTTTATTTAAATATGAAAAACTTACTTAGTTACTAGCTTATTTTGTTATTAATATTAACTTTTATATAATCTATTATTTCAGATTTAGTTAGGGGTTTAGAGAAATAGTATCCTTGAACAATATCAAAGCCTAAATTACTAAACAATTTAAAGTCCTCATAAGTTTCTACCCCTTCAATAACTGAGGTTACATTTAATTTTTTTGCTAATATGGATATTGCTTCAATAACAGCTAATTTACTAGGAGTTCTTGCATTAATTACAAACTCTCTTGGAATCTTTAACTCATCAAAATATAAATTAGATATTTGGCTAAGAGATGAGTATCCAGTACCAAAATCATCTATTGATATACAAATTCCATTTTCTCTAAGAAGATTAATATAAGATATTGTTTTAGCATTATTATTTAGTGATACATTTTCTAATATTTCTGCTGTTATTAAATGTTTTGGAATTCTATATTCTTTATAAATATTTAGAATTTCATTGATTTTTTCATAGGATTTTAAAGTGTTTAAGGATAAATTTACACTACACTTTAATTTTATTCTCTTATCTATTAAGCATCTTTGAAATTCACATGACTTTTTAAAAACATATAAGTCAAGGGAAGAAATTTCACCTAAGTTTTCAGCTATAGGTACAAACTTACAAGGAGAAATTTCACCTAGTTTATCATGTTTCCAACGTAGTAGGGTTTCAAAACCAACTATTTTTAATGTTTTTACGCAAACTTTAGGTTGGAAGACTAAATGAAACTTGCCTGTTAAAAGATCATTTTTAAAATCCTTTTTTAATATATTCATATGTTCTAAATCCGTTTTTAAATTATCATCATACATAAGTATAGAGTTATTAGGCCCTTTAAGCTTCTTAGCTCTCATTAGAGCATAATCTGTTTCTTGAATTAGTAAGTCTAAGTTAATATTTGAATCATTTAATGAATATCCAATATTAAAGTTTATATGTATTAAATCAGAGTTATGTTGAATTTTTATATTTTCAAGGTCTCTAAAAAATTTTAATATAAGATCAACTTGATTTAATTTAGAGATTAAGGCAAATTCATTTCCGCTATATCTACAGTAGAAAACATTTTTACCTAGAAGTAGTTTAAGTTCTTTAAATTTATTTGCAACTTCTACTAATACCTTATCACCAACAACATGTCCAAAAATATTATTAATGTCCTTAAAGCTCTTTATATCTATAAAGAAAAGTGCATAATCAGTATTTATGGTTTCAAGTTTCTTTAAAAAATAATTTCTACTATACATATTAGTTAAAAAATCTATTTCATTAGCCCTCTTAACACTTGCAATTAACCTTAAATTATCTTTTCTTAATAGAACATCCCTAGATACTAATAAAAACATGATAAGAAGTATAATTATTACATTTTCTACACCAGCCAAATTCCTAGTTGATATAGAAGATGCAGTTATATCTATAGCAGCAAAGGAAACAGGAAAAATTCCAATAGTAATACTTATCCATGAATTGTTTATATTCATATAGGAATCATCAAATAGAACCTGATTCAGATCTTTGTCTTGTTCCTTAATTGAATAGTATATAGAGAACATTAATAAAAATGGACAAATAAAGTAAATTCCAATACCTTCATATAAGCAATGAGAAAGGAATACTTTGTTGTTAAAATAGGATATTATATAGCAATTAAGATTTAAAATATAAAAGTTTATTAATAGTAGAAAGCTACTTTTTTTGTCTGTCTGTAAATAAATGGTTTTTACAAAAATTAATATTATGAGAAAACCTTCTAAAAAAATCCTTAAGCTATTTATATTTAGTAAAAATAAACTATATACTGAATCATCTAAAAAATAAATAGATGATATAAAATATCTAGAGTTTTTATAAATAATAAATGCAAAAGGTATAAATGTAAAAAATGAATCACGAATAATATAATCCTTTAAAACACTATATTTAAGCATACCTTTTATAAGTTTATAAATCATTAGAATTACTAGTAATGATAATATTATAAATTGAATGTTTTTTAATAATAGTATTTTAAAAATTGAAAGATTAAATATACCAAATAGGTTAGTTGTTAAGCTTGTTAAAATTTGTATGCTTTCAATTAATATAAAGCTTAACTTTATGGTATTTAATGAGTTTTTAGAAACTCTGTATTTAAATGCAAATAATGTGCTAATTCCACATTGAAAAATCCAAAATGAAAAGGCTATGGCCCATATGAAGTAGTCTGGTAAGTGTGATGGTATTACCAATATAGAAAGTAATGTTCCTGCCAAGACTAAAAAACTTAATATAATTTGAACTATAAAAAAAAGTTTTATCTTATTGAGCATAGGTCTATGCGTCATATAAACCTCCGAAAGCTTGTTAATATAATATTTGAATTATTAGTTATTTTTATCAAATAATTCATTAACATTTTATTAATATAAGCAATTTATGTCAAATTAAAATAAATATAATTATGAGTAAAAAAATAGTTTTAATCTAAAGTATTCTAAGTTTTATAAATAAAATAGGCTTACCAATGAATATTATTAGTTTTACTGAAATAAAGTTATGGTATAGAGATATATCGTTAATTAATTTTAGGAGGATGTATATGATAGATTATTTTAAAGAATTAAATATTCAGATAGATGCCTCTGATAATGAAGTTAAAAATGCCTATTTTAATATGACTAAAAAATATCCACCTGAAAAGTTTCCAAGAGAATATAGAGTTATAAGAGATGCCTATGAAACCTTAATAGACAAGTCTAAAAGGGATGCATATATTTTAGAGACTTTTGATATTGAAATAAAAAATATACTTAATGAAGGTATTGATTTAGCTAAAAGTGAAAAATATGATTTAGCAGCTTTGAATTTTGAAAAAGTTCTTAAAAAATACCCTGATAATTCAAAGGTAAAGAAAGACTTAGCTGTATGTTTAATGAGAGGTAGAAATTATAAAAAAAGTTCTAAGATATTAAAAGAATTAGTTATAAGAGAACCTAACAATATAGAATACTATAAGCTCTTAATAAATGCTTATGGAGATAATTATGATCTTAAAAATTTAGAGAGTGTACTTAAAAAGAGCTTGAATTTAAAAAATGTAGAAGTGGATTTTTATTTAAAATTATTTGAAATTTACAATGAAAGCGAATTAAGGGATTATACAAAGGCTATTAAGGTTTTAAAGGATGGCTTAGAAAATAAAAATATAAATTCAAAGAAGTATAAGTTATACCTTAAGTTTTTAGATTTATCAGATAGATTAGATTGCAAAGACGATTTTAATAAGGGATGTGAAGCTTTAAGCGGAATCATTTTAAAGGATAATTATGAAGAAGTAAAAAGTTCAATATTAAATTTGTTAGATAGAATTTTAAAAGAGTTTCATTTTAAAAATGGAGTTAGGCTTACATCAACAGCTTTAGTTTTAATAGATGAAAAAAAGGATATGGAAACCTTAGAAAAGATAATTAATTTAAGGCGCAGCTTTTTAGAACTATCTAGGCTTTATGAGGATAAGAGTATAAATGAAGATTTTAAAAAGATAGTTTTTTATAATGCTGTAAATAAATTTCTAAAGGATGATATTGAATTTAATAAGGATGTTGAAAGAATAAATCAAAACTTTTTCAATAACTTTAACTTTGAAGATGATGAATTAGTAAAATCAATTGGGAAGTTAAAGAGTGATTATAGGAATGTGTATTTAGAAACAAGAAAGTTAAGTGATAAGGTTTTGGGTAGATATAGCAAAGTTCAGAAAATAAAAGAGGAAAAGAATGTACCTAAGGAATTTTATTCTAATAGGAGAGAGGGGAATCCCGTGAAAATTTTATTTAGAAAAGTAATAAATAGTTTTAGAGATAAATAAAATAAGGGGGTACTGATTTGAATTATGAAGAGGCTTTAAAGGATATTTGTGAAGAAAAAAAGTATATAGATTTATTTGAAGAGGATAGGGGATTAAAAGAAATAAAAAATTCTATAAAAAAAATAGCCATACAAAATGAAAATATGAATCAAGGATATATTGAAGAAGTCTATAAAATAGCTAGTAGTCTTGAAGGGATTACAACCTATATAAGCAAAAAGAGTGAGGAAGAGGAGCTTAGAAGCAAAAGAATAAACAAAGAATTAGAAATAAGAGAAAAGAGATTAGTTAAAAGCATAATAAGTATAGTGGACAATATAAAATATATTCATGATTTTAGCCAAAAATCTAATAATGAAGTATTAAATGAGGCTATGAATAATCTATTAAACACAGTGAAAAAAGCCATGGTGAATGTAGATATCCTTCTTATTGATGGAAAAGAAACTTTTTTTGATGAAAGCTTACATGAGTGTGTTAGTACTATTTGGAATGACGAAAGAAAAGATTATGAGATAAACGAGGTTTTAAAGTTTGGATACATATACAAGGGAAAAGTTGAGAGGACAGCTCAAGTAGTAGTAGTTAAAAATAAGGAGGATATGAAATGGGAAGAATAATAGGAATTGATTTAGGGACAACAACTTCAGAAATAGCTTATGTAAAAGATGGTAAGCCATGCATAATAAGAAATATTGAAGAAGGGGATGAGCATGCTATTCCATCAGTGGTTTCCATAGAAGGAGATGAAATAAAGGTTGGAAAGAAAGCTAAAAATCAAATTTTACTAAAGCCTGAATTAACAGTTGCTGAGGTAAAGAGAGTTATGGGAACAGAAAATATTATACAAATTCAAGGGAAAGAATACAGACCAGAAGAAATTTCAGCGCTAATTTTAAAAAAATTAAAAGAAGTAGCTGAATATTTTTTAGGAGAAGAAGTAGAAGAGGCCGTAATAACTGTCCCTGCTAATTTTAATGATATACAAAGAAAAGCTACAAAAAATGCTGGTGAAATAGCTGGTTTTAAAGTAGAAAGAATAATAAATGAACCTACTGCGGCTGCCATGGCTTATGGAGTAGACAACCTAGATAAAAACGGTAATATTCTAGTTTATGACTTTGGAGGGGGAACCTTTGACGTAACTATATTAGAAATGTTTAATGGAGTTTTAGATGTAAAGGTAAGCAGAGGGAATAATTATTTAGGTGGAAAAGATATTGATAATAAATTAATAGACCATGTGGTAAATGAATTTAATAAATCAACAGGTGTAAAATTAGATACCTCAGATAGTAGAATTTTGGCTAGACTTAAGGAAGGGGTAGAGGAAGCTAAAAAAACATTATCCACATCTAAGATGGCTGAAATAGTACTTCCTTATATTAGTGCTGACAAAGATAATAATCCAATAAACTTAGAAATGGTATTAACTAGGGAAGAATTTGAGTTTAATGTTAAAGAGATAATAGATTCTACTGAGGATATAGTAAATGAGGCTTTAGAGGATGCAAATATTACTGATAATGAGATAGATACAGTATTATTAGTTGGTGGTTCTAGTAGAATACCTTATGTAAGAAATATGCTTGAAAAAAGGTTTAAAGGAAAAATAGCAAGGGGAGTAAATCCAGATGAGGCTGTGGCTTTAGGGGCTTCAGTACAAGCTGCTATTAAAAATGATATTCCAGTTGGAGATTCAGGTACAATAATAGTTACTGATACATGTAACTATACTTTAGGAGTGGCATTAAAGGGAGGGATTTTTGATCCTATAATTGATAGAGATTCAAAATTACCTGCAAATGTAACAAAGAGATATTGTACAGTTATGGATAATCAAACAGAAGTATTAGTAAGTGTTTATGAAGGTGAAAGTAGATATGTTAGTGATAATACATTAATAGATGAATTTATATTATCAGGAATACCAAAGGCTGATACTGGTAAAGAAAAAATAGATATTACCTTCACCTATGATTTAAATGGAATTTTAAATGTTTCAGCAGAAATTCTTTCTACTGGAGATGAAATATCAAAAATAATGTCTACTAAAGGTCTTTCAAAAGAAGAGATTGAAGATCTTAAAGAGGTGGTTTCAAGTAATGAGAATAATAAGGAACTTGTACCTTGGAAATCAGCTAATTTATTTAAATTAGTAGAACCTAACTTTAGGTTAGCAGAAAGAAAAATTCCTATGCTACCAAGTGCTGATAGAGAAAAGCTTCAAGAAATTATGAGTGATATGAAGGATGCCATAGTAGATAATGATAAAATGGCACTTATGAAATTAGATGAAGAACTTACAGATTTTTTATTTGATTTCGTAAATTAATATTGGGAGCATTTCTTATGAAAAATAGTAAAGAAGCTTTAGAAGGTGCTTATAATAATGCTTTGGATTTAATCTTAAATAAGAAATTGAAAGAGGGAGAAAAGCTCTTAGAAAAAATTTATGGCTCTGGAAATATAAATATAGATATTTTAAATCTTTTAGGAATAATAAAATATATGTATTGTGATTTTTATGGAGCTAAGAAATATTGGAATGAGAGTTTGAAAATTTCATGTGAAGATAATAAGGCTTCTGAATTTATAGAAGATGTAGAAAGTGATGATTTTAAACTAATAAGTGAAAAATATATATATTCACTAAACTTAATAGAAGATAAAAATTATTCACAAGCAATAGAGGTTTTAGAGGAAATCAATAAAAGAAGAAGCGAATTAATAGAAGTTAAAATTTTATTAGCATTATTATATATGATAATAGATGAAAAAAATAAGGCCTTTAAAAATATAGAAAGTGCTTTATCATATGATATATCAAATTATAAGATAAAAGAGATATATAATGAAATAAAATGTGATTTAGCAAAGGATGAAGAAAAAGAGGAAAGTGAAGAATTAACTTTTTCTCAGTCTATTCTAAATTTAATAATGATTTTAAATTATAGGATAAACTCTTTTTATGAAGAGGAATTAAAGTATAGAAATGAGGAAATAAAATCCCTATATGAAGAAATCAAAACTATGAATTTAGAAGTTGAATCTTTAAATACTGAAAAAGAAAAATTAAGTTTATAAATTAATTTAGCTGTATTAAATATATTCTAAAAAATAAATTTCTTAGAATATATTTTGATACAGCTATTTGTTTTGTAAGGATAATATTTCCTGTGAAATATAAGAGGGTAGAATATATTATTTGACTTTATATTATGGTAAAATATTCATGTGAAAAATAGAAAATTAAGAGTAGATTAGTAAAGGGGTTTAATCATAATAAAAATTGTTTAAGCCCTATAGAGGAAAATAGATTTCCTTTTAGGTATTTATTTTAAGGAGGAAAGCCATGATAGATATACATTCACATATAATACCTAATATAGATGATGGTTCAAAAAGCTTAGAGATGTCCTTAGAAATGTTAAAAAGAGCAGAAGAGTCAGGAACTAAGAAAATAATAGCAACTCCTCACTTTTTTAAGGGATATTGGACAGAAAACTATAGTAGTGTAAAAGATAAAGTTAGAGAGTTAAATAAGATAGCTAAGGAAAATAACTTAAATATTGAAATTTATCCAGGACAAGAAGTTTTCTTTAATAATTACATATTAGAGGATTATAAACTTGGAGATATTGGTACTTTAGGAGAATCAAGATATATGCTTATAGAATTCCCTATGGATAAAATACATTTTCAAAAAGCTATAGATGAAATATATGAACTTAAAATAAAAGGAATAACTCCAGTAATTGCTCATCCAGAAAGATATGTTGATTTCATAAATAATCCAGAGGAAATAAATCAGTTTATTGATGAGGGATATTTATTCCAGTTAAATGGAGGAAGTCTTACTGGATTATTTGGAAAAGAAGTAAAGAAAACAGCAGAGCTATTCTTAGAAAATAATCTATATAGCTTTATTGGATCTGATGCCCATAGTAATGGAAATAGAAATACTAACTTAAAGGAAGCTTGTGAAGTTGCAAATAGTATAAGTAGAGGAGCAAGTAGAAGATTTGAAGCTAATGGACTTGCTTTATTAAATAATGAAAAGATAGTATTCCAAGGACAAAAAATTAAAAAGAAGAAAAAAGGATTATTTTCATTTTTCAAAAGATAGATGTTAATTTATAAGCTATTAAATATAGGTCTATATCAAGATAATTTTATTAAATTTTGATATAGACTTTTTCTTTTAAAGAAAACTATATTTAAAAATGTTAATAAAAAATAAAATATATTCATAAAAATTCAAAAAAAGAGTATTTATTAAATAAAAAGTTTGATATAATAACTATAAAGTTGTTGAAAACGTTTAGATTTATAAAAGCATCAATAAGTTACAAGTTTTTAATAAAATTAATATACAGGATTATTTTTATATTTAAATTATGGTTTGTAAGGATATTAAAAAATTTTAGAGGGGGAGATATTATGAAGAATAATAAAAAAATAAGTTTAAGTATTGTTTTAGCATCATTAATTACAGTTTCTTTAGTTTCTTGTGGAAGTAGTTCAGTAAAGGAGGATTCAACGGCTTCAAAGACAAAAGTAGAAGAAAAAGCTGATGGAAAAGTTCAATATGGATTAGAAGAGTTAAACTGGGATCCTGATAATTATAAGGCATTAGTAAATGTTATAAAGGAATATGGAAAGGATAGTAAAAATTATGATGAAAATCAAAAGTCTTATGCTGTTTTTGATTGGGATAATACAACAATAATGAATGATGTTGAAGAAGCATTACTTGCTTATCAGTTGATGAATTTAGAATTTAAAATGACGCCTGAAGAATTAGATACTGTTATGAAAACTAATATTCCAAAGGATAACTTTGTTGAGAAATGCAATAATAAAGAGGGAAAGCCTGTTAATATTAATTTAATTACAGAGGATATTGTTAGTGATTATACATATCTATATGAAAATTATAAAGGTTTTAAAGGAAATAAATCCTTAGATGAAATAAAAAAAGAAAAAGAGTATGAAGATTTTAAAGCAAAACTTAGATATCTTTATAGTGCAATTGGAGAATCATTTAGTTCAGATGTAAGTTATCCATGGGTAACTTATTTGTTTAAAGGAATGACTTCTGAGGAAGTTGCTAAACTTACTGAAAAGTCTAATGATTATTGGTTAAATGAAAAGTTAGGTGTTGAAACTTGGACTAGTAGTGAAGAGATTCCAGGAAAAGCAGGAATTGTTTCTGTTACATTTGATACAGGATTAAGAACTATTAAAGAACAACAAAATTTATATAAAACTTTAATGAAAAATGGTATTGATGTTTATATATGCTCAGCTTCTTACATTGACGTTGTTAGGGAATTTGCAACAAATCCTAAGTACGGATATGAATTACCATCTAAAAATATATATGCTATGGAACTTTTAAAAACAGATGATGGTAAAATAAAGGCTGAACTAAATCCAGAGTATTATCAAACTCAAGGAAAAGGTAAGACAGAAACTATTAAAAAATTTTTAGTTCTAACTCATAATAAAGGTCCTGTAATCACTGGAGGAGATAGTAATGGTGACTATTATATGCTATCAGATTTTGATGATACAAAGGTTAGCTTAATTATAAATAGATGTAAAGGTGGAAAGATTGGTGAACTTTGTGATAAAGCCATTGAAACTATGGGAAAATCTGATGAAAGATATTTTTTACAAGGTAGAAATAATAATACCGGTGAATTTATTCCAAGTGAAAAAACAATATTATTAGGAGAAGATACTGAGAAACTTAAATAACATAAAATTTATTTTTAACCCCCATTTCATTTTTAGAATGAAGTGGGGGTTTTAAGTTTAAAAAGTAAATGTTTATTCTCCAATAGTATTATTAGTATCTTCCATAAGCATTGAAAATTGGCTTTTTTTAATCCAACCATTACAATTTATTTTTGATTCTGTATTTAACAATGAATAATACCAAATTTCATTGTTTATTTCAGCTTCATCAATAATTTTTACTTGTGATTTTTCTTTGATTTTAGTAATAGCAATAGATTCCTCAGAGGGAGCTATGAAAATTGAGGTATAAGGTAGTGTAATTCCATATCTAAATTCAGGCTTATTAAAATTTATTATTAAATTTTTTTTGGAATCATTGTTACTTTTTTTATAAGTTGTATCTTTATATTTTGAAAGTTGATTATTTAAAGTTAAAATTTGCCTTTTATATTCAGTGATTTTAATATTGCATTGATATAGTACAAAGGCAACAGCACACACACCTAATAGTATTAAAAAAATACATAAAAAGATCAAATTAAATTACTCCTTTATATTAGTGTTTAATATAATATATTGCTTAAACATAAGATTAATTACATAATTTGTTAAGAATAAAATGAAAAAAAAAGCTTAAAATAATAAGGAATTTTAAAGTGTTAGGAGGGATTATTATGGCTAATCTAAATGAATTAGAATTACAAAATCTTCGTCATTTAATAGGAGCTCACTCTACAATAGAGAAAAAACTTGAATGTTACTCAGAACAATGTACTGATCCAACATTAAAAAATATGTTAAAAAAAGATGCACAAGATGCTAAAAATAGTAAAGAAAAATTAATGTCATTTTTAGGATAGGAGGGAATTAACATGCAAGAAAAAGAAATGATAAGCGATTATCTTGCTGGAATAAATGCAAGTTTAGCAGGATATGGTGGTATAATTTCTCAATGTGAAAATCAAGAACTAAGAGAAACTATACAAAGTATGAGAAACCAAGATGAAGTACGTCAATATGCTCTTTTCAAAATTGCAAAAGAAAAAGGATACTATATTCCTGCTCAACAAGCAACTCCAGAAGAAGTAGCTACTGTAAAACAACAAGTTTCTCAAGGATAAAATTATCTAACTAAGAATACTACATAGAAATTTGTTAAATAAACTTAGAAAGAGACTATTAAAAAATTAATAGTCTCTTTTTTATTAAGCAAATAAATTTGTTATTAAAATAATTATATTAAGAATAAGCAGAACTATTACTGGTACTATAGAACGTGAAACCCTAAGTTCAGTTTTCATATAATTATAAAAAGTTATTAAAGAAATTACTATTGGTGTGAAAAATATAAAAAATAATTTTGGAATATAATTATCTAATTCTCCACTTTCTACTATCTGTAAAGCAACTTTGTTCGGTAAATTTTTAGATAAGATAATATTTATAGCTAAGCATAATATTAAAAAGAACATATTAATTTTTAAAATTTTTTTGTAACTTAAAATCTTTTGAGTAAACATTTCTTCAATACCCAACCCCTTAATATATCTAAATTAAATTTATTTAAAGTAATATTTAATAATGCTTTTTTATTAAGTATATATCAAACAATAATCTTTTGGGTATTTTTAACAAAAAATTTATAGTACAATAAAAATTAATCAATAACTTTTCCTAATACTTTTCCTATGGAGTCATTTATAACTAAGTCAGCTTTAGAATCAGCTTGAGTTGAACTTTTGTTTATTAAAACTAAATTCTTTCCTCTAAAATAGTTAATAAGCCCTGCAGCGGGATAAACAACTAAGGAAGTTCCGCCTATTATAAGGGTATCTGCTTTAGAAATGGCATCAACAGAACCTCTAATAACATTATCATCTAAAGGCTCTTCATATAAAACCACATCAGGTTTAACTATTCCTCCACATTTAGTACACTTTGGTACTCCCTTTGATTCAAGAATAAATTTTTCATCATAGAAAGTGTAGCAATCTACACAGTAGTTTCTGAGAACTGATCCATGAAGTTCAAAAACATTTTTGCTCCCTGCCATTTGATGAAGTCCATCTATGTTTTGAGTGACTATAGCCTTTAATTTTCCCATTTCTTCAAGTTTAGCTAAGGCAATATGTGCATCATTAGGCTTGGCATTAGGATAAATAAGTTTAGCTTTATAAAAATTAAAAAATTCTTCAGGATATCTCTCAAAAAAGCTATGAGAAACTAATTGTTCAGGGGTAAAAGTAATATTAAGTTTTTCATTAAATAAGCCATTAGCACTTCTAAAGTCAGGAATACCACTCTCACAGCTACAGCCAGCCCCTCCAAAAAAAACTATGTTATTACTATTTTTTATTATTTCTTTTAATTTGTTTATCTTATTATCCATGAAATCATCTCCAAATATTTGTTTATAATTTAATTATAATTTATTTACAATAATATACAATATTCACGGTTTATATTAATTAATTTTTAAAATAAAATATTTTCTTACATTAAATTTTTTAAATGTGGTAAAATAGAAGTATACAGCGTGTAGTTTTAATGACATAATTCCAGTTGTTAAAACTACTTTTTTATTTTAGAAAAGTATAATGCTAACTACTTGAGTTAAAAGAGCAAGGTCTTAATGGTGAGATGAAAGCAAAATTTAACTAATTATGCGAAATTTCCCTACTTCTAAAGCGCGAGATGGATAGCACTTGATGATAGTCAACCATAACAATACAATATAATCAGTAATAAATGATATAAGGAAATAAATAGAATGAATTTATATACAAATAATTATTCAGTATTCAGGTTAACATATCACTTGGTATTGGTTATAAAATATCGTAGAAAAGTAATTAATGATGATATATCAAATAGACTTAAAGAAATCTTTGAGTATATTTCACCTAAGTATAATATAACTTTAGAAGAATGGAATCATGATAATGATCATGTTGATTTACTATTTAGAAGTTCACCAAATACAGAAATATCAAAATTTCTAAATGCTTATAAATCAGCAAGTAGTAGGCTTATAAAAAGGAATATCCAAGTATAAGAAAACAACTTTGGAAAGAGTATTTTGGAGTAGAAGATACTGTTTGCTAACTACTGGGGGTCTCCTATTGAGGGAGTAAAAAATACATTGAAAATTAGGGGATAAAATAATGCTTAAAGCTTATAAGTATAGGATATATCCTAATTCAGAACAAAAAGAATATTTAGCTAAAACTTTTGGATGCACTAGATTTATTTATAATAAAATGCTTAATGATAAGATTGAGTATTATAAACAAACTGGTGAAATGTTAAAGAATACACCGGCACAGTATAAGAAAGAATTTGAATGGTTAAAGGAAGTTGATTCATTAGCATTAGCAAATGTTCAGCAAAATTTAGAAAAAGCTTATAAGAATTTTTTTAGAGATAAATCTGTCGGATTTCCAAAGTTCAAGTCTAAAAAGACAAATTATCATAGTTTCACTACTAACAATCAAAAGGGAACTGTAAGTATTGACAATGGATATATAAAAATACCTAAATTAAAAACTAGGATTAAAATTAAATATCATAGAAAATTTATAGGTAAAATTAAAAGTTGTACTATTTCTAAAACACCAAGTAATAAATATTTTATTTCTATTTTAGTTGATACTGAAAATATGACATTGATTAAAACTGATAAAAAAGTAGGTGTTGATGTTGGATTAAAAGAATTTGTAATCTGTTCAGATGGATACAGAGTTGATAATCCAAAATATCTAAGAAAATTAGAAAAAAGATTGATAAAATTACAAAGAGATTTGTCAAGAAAGCAAAAAGGAAGCAATAACCGATATAAAGCAAGATTAAAAGTTGCTAAACTACATGATAAAATCTTTAATCAAAGGAAAGATTTCTTACATAAATTATCTATAAAGCTTATTAGAGAAAACCAATCAATAGCAATAGAAGATTTGAAAGTAAGTAATATGATGAAAAATCATAAGTTAGCAAGAGTAATATCAGAAGCTAGTTGGTATGAATTTAGAGTAATGCTTGAATATAAGGCTAAATGGTATGGAAGAAAAATTATTGTTGCTCCATCAAATTATGCTAGTTCACAATTATGTTCTGAATGTGGATATAAAAATAGTGATGTGAAAAATCTAGCACTTAGAAATTGGACTTGTCCGAAATGTGGAGCAGAACACGATAGAGATATTAATGCAGCGAAAAACTTAGAGAAATTGATAGTCTAAATAGATATTACATGGGGGTAGGAACTACCCTATAAGCTTGGGGAAACTTGTATCGTTAGGTATATTGACCAAGAAACTCCCACTTCTATAAGTGGAGAGTAGTTCACTTTGAGGAAGGTGAAAATTTAATGTTTAAAATTAATGATTATATAATGTATGGAACCGTTGGGGTTTGTCAGGTTATAGATATTACTAAAGAAACTCTTATGAATAATATTGAAAAAGAATATTATGTATTAAGTCCAGTCTATTCTAAGTATCCTAAAAAGACAGTAATTAAAATTCCAGTTGATAATAAGAAAATTTCTATGAGAACTCTTCTTTCTAAGGAGGATGTAAATTCCATTATAAATAGTATCCCAGAGACGGAAACTTTATGGATAGATAATGATAGACAAAGAAATGATGAGTTCAAAACAATACTTAGAAGTGGAAATTGTGATGATTTAATTGTATTAATAAGAAGTATATATTTAGATAAAAAGAAAAGAAAATTAGATGGTAAAAAGGCATGTAAGGGCGACGATGAGATTATGCAAACTGCGGAAAAATTAATAGATGAAGAATTTGCAGTTATCCTTGATATTCGTCCAGAAGAGGTAAAGTCTTATATAAAAAGTCATATACCTCAATAAAGCATAAAGAAAAGTAATCAAGAAGTTAGTGAATACTTTGATGAAATAGTATAAAAGTGGAAATTAATAAGGGCGTATATCAAAATAGCTTTTTTAAAACTTACAAACATATTCCGAGAATTACTAGATTTCGCTAAGAATTTATAATCATTACTTCGAAAATATCATTAAAGCTTCGAAAATTAAGTGAAAGCCCAAATTTTTAATTTGGATTCTTGAACTTATGCAATCGAACTTTGTGAGATTGTATTCCTAAGGAATTAACAGTCTCAGCTTTTTAACGTGATATTTTCTACGTAATAATTTAAATTCTAAAGCTCATCTAGATATTCTCTTCATACTGTTTGTAAGTTTTATTATATTTTGATACAGCCCCTTATTTTTATATTCAAATTTAAAATAAATTAGTCATTTCAGGAAAAGATAAAAAGAAGAATATCTTTTGAGGTGTGCTATGAAGGAATTAGAAAGACTTTTAGGAAGGCTAACAATTATCAATATAAAAGAGATTATTATAATTCTTGTTATTATGATAATTGTTTTAATCATAAATAAAATACTAATAAATAATCTATTTAAGTTACTAATTAGAGGGGCAAGAAGGACTAAAAATTACTTAGATAATAATATTGTTAGAGCTTTAGAAAATCCATTAAAGCTTATTGTATCCTTTGTTGGAATATATTCAATATTTAAAGTTATAAATCTTGATTCCTTAGGTATAGATTTTTTATCTACATATAAGATTCTAAGAGTAGGAATAATAGTTTCATTTATATATTTTGCCTATAACTTAACTTTAGAAAATTCATTACTTTATTCTAAGTTACATAAAAATGATGGTGGTAATACTATTGTATTTCCTTTTGTTTCTATAATTATTAGATTAATAATATTGCTAGTTGGAATAATTATAATTGCAAATGAATTTGGCTTAACTGGCTTTATTGCTGGGTTAGGTGTAAGTGGAGTTGCCTTTGCTTTAGCTGCACAGGATACCTGTTCAAATTTGTTTGGGGGAATGGTAATAGTTTTAGATAGACCTTTTTCTATTGGAGATTGGATACAAGCTGGAGATGTTGAAGGAGTTGTTGAGGAGATTACATTTAGAAGTACAAGGATAAGAACCTTTTCCATGGCAATTGCTACTGTACCTAATTCAAAACTTGCTAATAGTAACATAATAAATTGGACTCAAAGAAAATTAAGGAGAATTCATTTTAAATTTACTATGGATTGTAAGACACCAATAGAAAGTATAAAAAATTCTGTTAATAAAATAGAAAATATGCTAAAGAAACATGATAAAATAGATAAAAATTTGATAATAGTAAGTTTTAATGAGCTTTCAACTTATGGTTTTGGAATTTTTATATATTTCTACACAGATGAATTTGAATATTTAAAATATGAAAAGCTTAAGGAAGAAATAAATATAAAAATCTTAGAGATATTAAGAGAAGAAAATGTTAGTTTAATGTTTTTAAATTTTGATTTTAAAGGTTTTGAGAGAAGATCTGGGAATTGTAATCTTGAAAACACTGAGTTGGAATCCATAAAAAATATTACTGAGGAGGAGAGAGGAGTATGACAATTAAGTTAGAAGCATGTGTTGGAAATTATAAGGAAGGAAAAAGAGCTGAGGAATTAGGAGCTAATAGAATAGAGCTTTGTGATAACTTGGCTCAAGGGGGAACAACACCAAGCTATGGAACAATTCTTCAATGTAAAAAGGATATGAATATAGACATTAATGTAATTATTCGACCAAGAGGAGGAAATTTTGTTTATTCTAAAGAAGAATTGAGCATAATGAAAAATGATATAAAACTTTGTAAGGATATAGGGGTAACAGGAGTAGTATTTGGATTTCTAAAGGAAGATAATACTTTAGATTATGAAACAACAAAGGAATTTGTTGAGTTAGCTAAACCTTTAAGCGTTACATTTCATATGGCCTTTGATGAAATAGAAAATAAGTTTGATGCCTTAGATAAACTTATAGATTTAGGAGTAGATAGGGTTTTAACAAAGGGTGGTTTAGATAATGCTTTTAAAAATAAAGATACCTTAAAAGAATTAGTTGAACATGCTAAAGATAAAATAATAATACTTCCAGGTGGAGGAGTTACTAAAGATAATTTTTTAGAGTTAAAAGATTATACCAATGCTAGGGAGTTTCATGGTACCAAAATAGTAGGAAATTTATAAAAAGAATAGAAATGATTAGAAATAACTCTTAATATATATAATTAATCTTTTAAAACAGTAAAAAATAACTCTTTACAAAGTAAGATGAATGTCTTAATATTATATATAGAACAACCAAAGCAATAAATAATGGTGTGTATTATAAATATTGTAATATTATTTGTATATTACAATGACAATATTATTAAATGATATAAGACTTTAAGTCATATGATATTAGGATATTATTTAAAATAATATCTATTTTCTAACATAAGATAAAAGCTAATTTACAAAAGTAACCAATGCTTAAATTCAATGTAAATACTTTGTAATAAGTAGTTTGTATAATTAAGTTAAAGGAATTTGTTGGGAGTGGTAAAGGTGTTAGAGAAGATGATATTAAGTGATAAAGAATGTGAATATCTTGCTAAAAGTATAGCGGGAGGAGTTTTAATAGGACTTGCTTTAGGAGCTATTTTTAATAATCCTCAGTTTGGCTTTGCCTTAGGTGGAGTAACTGGAATAGTAGCCTCTCTTATTTATACTTTAGTAAAAAGAGCTAAGATTAAATCAGATAAAAAGTTGATCAATTAATATATAAATGAGTTTGTTCGGGTTTATAGTATAAAATTAACATAGTGTTAATTTCCCCCTACTTAAACTATAAGCCCCTTTTAATATAAAATTTATAAATGTAAAGAAAAAAGAAGCAGATTAATCTGCTTCTTTTTTTATTCCTAAACTAATAGGATGTTTCTTAGAAGAATCTTTTAAATTACTTTTTGTATTTGTAACTTGAAGAGATTCTATAACTGGAACAATAATTGCGGCTACAAAGCCACTTGCAAGTCCATTATTATATAAATTTAATCCTCCATGTAATTCACCAATATTAAAAACCATAAATATGTGAAGAAATCCTGCTATTATTCCATAAGGCCAACCATAGTAGCCAGAAATAGGAGCTAATCCCGTACTAAATAATATACAAACTACTGTAACAGGAGAATTTATATCTGAGATACTAATTAAAGATGCTAATGAAGCTCCTATAATTAATGGAACAGAGTTAGCTAAATTTTTTCCGTAGCATCCAAAGCCAGCCATGGAAAAAATAGCTCCAATAGTTGGACCATTTAAATCACCATTTATAAGTAAAACAAAAAGCGTTGAGAATATACAAAGTACTCCCATATTAAAATAACAACTACTACCATAGATTGAAAAAAAGTCACTAGGGAAAATACCATGTTCTTTATTAATTCCTATTTGATCTTTCAGCACACTTTTTTTTGATTTATCTAGTATAAGGCTACAAATTATGAAGTAAGCACTTATAGTAAATAAAAATAGCATATATAATATATTATTTCCTTTATGCCATATAGAGTTTGTCTCAAAGTCATGTCCAACGGCTCTCATTAAAGACATTACTGCTATAGCTATAATTCCTCCAGCAAAGCCAACGTTATAAAGAGAGAAACCAGAATGAATCTTAGATGCATTTTTAGCAATTGGAGGAAGAATGAATCCTACTATTATTCCAACTAATGCACCCATAATAGCTCCAGATATAGGATGAACCCCTGGGAAAAACGAAAATTGACTTACTGTAGGGGCTAGAGCAGTCCCAAGAGATGCTATAACTAAATAATCTTTAAAGGGCTTTTTTTTCACTTTAGAATATATAAAAGTACCTAAAACTATAGGCCATATATTTATTATATTTTTACCGAACATTCCAAAACCAGTTAAAAACCATAAAGACATTATGCTTTTTCCTGTAGATTTCGTATCAGTTATATAAAATAAAAGTATAAATATTAAGCCTAAAAGAGCACTATTAATTAAGGTCGCTCCAAAACCACCTATACTTATATAATCTGTTATTAATATGTCTGAATTTGAAATTATATTATAAAGTCCATTTAGTATTTCTTTAGGGCTTTCTAAGAAAAAGGCAAATATAATAAAAGAAATATATAAAATTGAATGTATAAGGTATTCTTGTGGTAACCTTTTCAACAATAGCAACACTCCTTAATAAAAATATATTTTAAGAATAATTTTTAAACTAATACTAAATTCAAGTAGATTATATAATATAAACCTTTAAAAGAATAGATGATTACAGTAATCGTAATAAAAAAGAAACAAATAAAGCCACTTTAGTATAATGTTAATTTATATACTAGTAGTGGCTTAATATATGTAGAGATTACACTACATATAGATTAATCAAATAGATCTGATTTCTTTTTTACTGTTATTAAGGTTTTTACCATCATATTATCTGTAGGATTTTGAGGAAACATTTGATTTTCATAATAATTATTATTGTAAGGTGATGGTTTCATTACGTAGTTATGCATACAGCAACAACTATGATTTGAATTTTTATTAATCATAGGATTAAAATTCATTGAATTTGAATTGAATTTATTCATAGGCATAAAAGAATATTCTTGATTACATTTCATGTTCATAGGAACTAATTTAAAATTCTCATCATTATCTTTATAATTTTTCATAAAATTACACCCCTAACTTAATTAATACTCCTAATAGAGTATATTAAGTTAGGGGTGTAAAGTTTCCTTAAAAATCAATTTAGTTTTATATAAATCAATATAAATTTAAAATTGCAATTTCAAAAGCTAGATTAGGTACTGATAAAGAGTTTTATATAAATCAATGTAAACTTAAAATAATCATTAATATTAAGTATAAAGTTTTGGTTATATATTAGGTATTTGCCAATCTATAGGCTCTTTATTTATTGAAACTAAAAAATCATTAGTTTTAGAGAAAGGTTTTGAACCAAAGAATCCACGAGTAGCAGATAGGGGACTTGGATGCACTGATTTTATTATTTTATGTATTGGATTAGTTATTAAAGCTTCTTTTGAAATAGCATTTCTTCCCCAAAGAATAAATACTATAGGTTCCTCTCTTTTATTTAATAATTCAATTATTCTATCAGTGAATATTTCCCAACCCTTACCCTTATGAGAATTTGCTTGCCCTTCTCTAACTGTTAAAACAGTATTTAATAAAAGGATACCTTGTTTAGCCCAAGATTCCAAAAATCCATTATTAGGTATGTAACATCCAAGGTCAGAATTTAATTCTTTAAACATGTTTCTCAAAGATGGAGGAGTTTGAACTCCTGGTTTAACAGAAAAGCTAAATCCATGAGCTTGGTTTGGTCCATGGTATGGATCCTGCCCTAAAATAACAACTTTAACATCTTTGTAAGGTGTGAATTTTAATGCGTTAAATATATCATACATGCTTGGATGTATTTTTTGAGTTTTATATTCATTTATAAGAAACTTTCTAAGATTTAAGTAATATTCCTTTTCAAACTCATCTTTTAATAAATCATCCCAATCATTATTAAATTCAGCAGCCATTTAATTACCTCCTTATATAAAAATAAATTTTGTCAAAATCATAATTAAATTCTATACTTAATAATTTCTTATAACAAGGGTGCTAAATATAATTTAAATTGAAATAGTTGCAATTAATCAATAACAAAATGGTTAGAATTCCATAATTAAAAGTAAACAAAGATTCTATATTAATAAGCTTAAGAAATCCATATGATTTGGCAGCTTATGATAACGCTAAGGCACAGGGAGTTGCATATGGATTTAAAGGAATGGATTCAACAGAAGAAGATACTTCGTTCCCAACTAAATGTTCAGGAACCATATAATGCTAAAAAACAATTTCAAATAGAAGAGATACTTTTTTTTAACTAAATCTTCAGGACCTAATATACCAGCATCTATGGGAGTTGTTTTTGGAGCTGTAGAGCCTAAGGGAAAGTTACCAGTAGATATTCCAAGTTTAAATAATGATGGAACTATGAATACTGAAGTTAATTATTACGATTATGGACATGGCATTACAAACATCAATAGCTTGGCAAATGTTAATATTAGTATGGATAAAAAAATAAATTTAGGTGATAATTTTCAAGTAAAGTTTAATTTAAGTGATTTTAATGAAATAGTAGCAGGTAAATATAGAGCCAAGATTAAATTTCAAGGAGAAAAATTAGAATTTATTAATGGTAAGGTAGAGTTTAGTGGAGATTTACAAACTAATATTATAGATAATAATACTTTAGAAGTTTTAATAAATTTAGATGCTAGTTCAATTAAGGCTAATGAGATGAATTTCATTTTAGAATTTAAGGCAATTGATAAAGCTGAATTAACCAGTATAGAAATAACAAGTTCAGAACTTATTGATGCAAAGGGCAGAAGTTTTAATCAGAAATATGTTATTTCAGAATTTTCAATAGAAGATAATAAAGAGGATAAGCCTCTAAGCCCAGATGAGGATAAAGAAGATGAAGAAAATAATGAGGATTTAGAGAATAGTGATGATAATAATAAAGATGAATTACCACAAACAGGTTCAGGTGTTGGTAAAGAATTCATTTTTGGATTAGGGTCTCTATCACTTTTAGCTGGAATTGGATTAAAAAGCAAAAGATTTAAAAGAAAATAGTAAGTAAAACAATATAAATTTTTTAAAAAGGAATGCTTTTTTACAGTATTCCTTTTATTTTACATATTAATACAATAAATTATATGAAAACTTATCCCAGCGTATCAATGTAAGAATTATATAGAAAAATTAAGGAAAATAAAGAATTATAGGAATAATAATGAAAATAAGCTGTATTATAAAATCGGTTAAATCAATATACATGGTAAGATAAATCTCGTCGCTGAGAGACACACAAACAACTTAGCAAAATAAATAAAAAGTTTTGAAAAAAGTTGTTGACAAAGTTTCTAAGTGATGCTAAACTGAGAAAGTCGCTTGAGGGCGACGACGAAATGGTCTTTGAAAATTAAACAGAAGATATTAACATAAACCAGCAATTCTTTTATAAGTAATATGAGT